>Ga0209185_1002077_pt1 | contig 14901 bp, 12 predicted proteins | sample SidtaG_2_FD_187425 | JGI IMG/M metagenome (GOLD analysis project Ga0209185, IMG submission 187425) | Marine algal microbial communities from Sidmouth, United Kingdom - Sidmouth_Asex2 metaG (SPAdes) (version 2) | ecosystem: Host-associated > Algae > Red algae > Unclassified | place: Sidmouth... | reverse complement strand
CTTCGATGAAATCATTGCAATTCTAGATTGTACCCATGAAAGTCAACACCAGGAAAAATTAAAGACGCTACTCACCATGAAATTTCAGACTTTTGAAAATTCACAAATACAGGGTTGAAGTACTATAGTAAGGCTGAAGGGAGGTAGTACAGCTAGGTCCATAGCAGGCCAATCGCATAAATTTCAGCGTATGAATTCTGCTACTTCACACACAATACTTGTCGCCGCAATTTCTTCAGAAAACAGACCATATCTCCCTTGTGGAGTCATTGATAAAATTTCGAACACGACGAACAAGAATTACGCACTTTATGATGCACCACTGTGGAATATGGCACTTGTTGCCTCCCGCCTCCACTGGGTCTGGATTAGCACAGTCTGCGTCCGTATGCGTACCGACTTCTCCTACTCCAACACCCTAGGATGGAACACCTTCCCCCTCCCCACTCTCACCACCAAGAACAAGGCCGATCTCACCGCCTGCGCCGAAGAAATCCTCCTCGCCCGCGAGCGGCACTTCCCGGCCACCATCGCCGACCTGTATGCGCCGGACAAGATGCCGGAAGACCTCAAACGCGCCCACGACCGCAACGACGAAGTTCTTGAACGCATCTACATCGGCCGCCGCTTCAAGAACGATACGGAGCGGTTGGAGAAGCTGTTTGAGCTGTATACGGAGATGACGGCCGTCGAGGCTTAAGTCCTTACCTTCTCTACTTCTGTAAAACTTACCTTGCACCTGCGTCCGCGCCCTTATTTTTAATGTTACGACCATGTCCGACCAAAAAACAAAAACCAGGTCCTCCCTCGCCGTCAACTACGGCTCCACGGGTGGCTCCGTCCAGTCCAACGAACTCGGCATGCGTGCCATGCAGGAACGCGCCTACGCGATGCGGGGCGAGCAGTATTTATTGATCAAATCCCCGCCCGCCTCGGGAAAGAGCCGGGCACTGATGTTCATCGCCCTCGACAAACTGAACAAACAGGGCGTCAAACAGGCCATCATTGCTGTGCCGGAAAAGTCGATCGGTTCCAGCTTCGCCAACGAGCCGCTGACGAAATTCGGCTTCTCCTACGACTGGTCGGTGGAGCCCCGCTGGAACCTCTGCAACGCACCGGGGGAAGACGGCAGCAAGGTGAAGTCGGTGAAATCCTTCCTGGAGAGTGATGATAAAACCATGGTCTGTACTCACGCTACCTTCCGCTTTGCCGTGGAGCGTTTCGGCATGGAAGCCTTTGATGATCGCCTGATCGCCATCGACGAGTTCCACCACGTCAGCGCCGACGGTGACAACGTACTAGGCAGCCAGCTCCGGGAACTCATCGAGCGCGACAAGACCCACATCGTGGCCATGACCGGTTCCTACTTCCGCGGCGACGCCATACCGGTACTGATGCCGGAAGATGAAGCTAAATTTGAGACCGTCACTTACACCTACTACGAACAACTCAACGGCTACGAGCACCTCAAAACCCTCGACCTCGGCTACTACTTCTACACCGGCGCTTACGCCGATGATATCCTCAAGGTCCTCGACCCTAACGAAAAGACCATCATCCACATCCCCAACGTCAACTCCCGCGAGAGCATGGGCGACAAGATCAAGGAAGTGGAACACATCATGCACGAACTGGGCGACTGGCAGGGAACGGATTCGGCGACGGGCTTCCAACTCATCCGCACCCCGAGCGGTAAAACCCTGCGCATCGCCGATTTGGTCAACGACGACCCGAGCAAACGCGGTAAAGTATCTGCCGCCCTCAGGGCACCGGAGGTTAAGACCGACCGCGACTACGTCGACATCATCATCGCCCTGGGCATGGCCAAAGAGGGCTTTGACTGGGTTTGGTGCGAACATGCCCTGACGATCGGCTACCGGAGCAGCCTCACCGAAATCGTCCAGATCATCGGCCGGGCTACCCGCGACGCCGAAGGGAAGACGCGTACCCGCTTTACCAATCTGATCGCCGAACCGGACGCAACTGGTGAGGCGGTCGCCGACGCCGTCAACGACACCCTCAAGGCCATCTCCGCCAGTCTGCTGATGGAGCAGGTGCTGGCGCCGCGCTTCAACTTCACCCCCAAAAACCCTAATAGCAAGCCAAAAGAAGGCTATGACTACGGTGAGCGCGGCTACCTGGAGGATGAAACCAATCTTGGCTACGACCCCAAAACCGGCCAGTTCGACATCGAGATCAAGGGCGTCGCAGAGCCGCAGACGCCCTACGGTAAGCGCATCTGTCAGGAAGACCTCAACGAGGTGATCGCCGCTTTCGTACAGGATAAGCAGACGGCCGAACGGGGCCTCTTCGACACCGAGCTCGTCCCCCAGGAACTCACCCAGGTTCGGATGGGCAAGATCATCAAAGACAAATATCCCGACCTGGTGCCGGAGGACGTCGAGGCCGTCCGCCAACGCGCCGTAGCCGCCATCAACATCGTTCAACAGGCCAAGAAAGCGGCAAGGGGAGAAGAAGTGGGCGCGGACGCAGGTGCAGGGGGAGATGTTAAAAGCAGTGGCGAACCCAAAGCCAACACCGCCCTACTCGACGGCATCCGTAAACTGGCCATGGACGTCCGCGAGCTGGACGTCGATTGGATCGACAGCATTAACCCCTTCGAGCAGGCCTACTCCATCATCAGTAAGTCAATGGACCAAAAGAGCCTCAAAGCGATGGCGGAGGTCATCAGTTCTAAAAAACGTCCCATGGACATAGATGAAGCACGCGAAATGGCAAAACGGGCGCTACGCTTCAAGCAGGAACGCGGCCGCTTGCCCGATCTAAAATCTTCTGACCCCTGGGAGCAACGCATGGCACAAGGTATCGCCGTACTGGTCCAACTAAAAGCAGCGCAGACCAATGACTAACAAGAAAAAATTCACGGAGGAAGACGATGACTTACTCGCGGAGCTTGGCATAGAAGTCGAGATCAAGCAACCGAAGAAGTACTCCAATAAGGAGCAACGAATCATCGCCGGCTTTGAAGAGATTCAGCAGTTCGTGGAAGAACACGGCCGCCTGCCCCGTCACGGCGAGGATAACGATATTTTCGAGCGCCTCTACGCCGTGCGGCTGGATCAGATCCGCAAGCAGGAAGAGTGCCGCGTTCTCCTGGCGGACCTCGATCCCCAAGGCCTCCTCGCCGCAACGAACGACACCGACCTCACCGTAGCCGACGACGACGAGCTACTAGCCAAGTTAGGCATAACGGCTGAACCCGAATCTTCGATCAAGAACCTCCGCCACGTTCGCTCCCAGGCCGAAAAGAAAGCCGCCGAGGAGATCGCTAACCGGACAGTCTGCGAAGATTTTGAAAAATTCCGGCCGCTGTTTGAATCAGTACAGAAAGAACTTGATGCGGGGTTACGGGAAACAGTCCGTTTCCATCAGGACGATGGATATACACAAACCGATATCAAGGAGAATCAGTTTCTGATCGTTGGCGGTCAAACTGCCTACGTAGCAAAAGTAGGTGAGCTTTTAAAAATTACCGCAGGCCAGGCAGACGCTCGCCTACGGGTGGTCTATTCCAACGGTACGGAGAGCAATATCCTACTACGGTCGCTCATCCGCGCCATGTACAAAGATGAGACGAGCCGCTTCATTACGGACACCGACCAAGGCCCTCTATTCTCCGGCGACCTGGCCGACGACGACCAGCAGAGCGGTACGGTTTACGTATTACGTAGCAAGTCGAACCACCCAACTATCGCCGCTAACCGTGAGGTGATTCATAAAATTGGGGTGACGGGTAATGATGTCAAGCAGCGCATCGCAAATGCTAAGAATGACCCAACTTTCCTCATGGCCGGTGTGGAAATAGTAGCCACCTATCAACTGGCGAACATAAACCGCTTCAAATTGGAAAAAATTCTTCATAAGTTCCTTGAGCCAGCAAAACTGCAAATCGAAATCAAGGATCGCTTCGGTAAGCCGGTCACCGTACGAGAGTGGTTCCTTGTCCCTGTATTCGTCATCGACCAAATGATGGAAAAAGTAATCGATGGAACCATTAAGGATTACCACTACAATCCTGAGTCCGCAAGCATCGAACGATGAGGGTGCTGAATAGATTTAGTAATTGAACCCTTCAAGACACCCTAAACTTCAAGAATCACTTTGTGCCTGGTCTTCATTAACCAAGCCAAGAAAGCAAAGTCCGAAAAAAGCCCTCATACCATTTCGGTTTCCGCACCGGACTACCACCACTCCGTCTCCTGGCATGATCCGCCCGCCCCTCCAATATCCTCTCTTCCGACCAACTCCCGGCCCACTGAATCTCACCCTTCCTAATCCAATAGTGAGACCGACACGGGTAACTCCAGTTACCAATCGAAGGGTAAAGACTGACGGACTCCCCATCGTAGGTCATCCGCCAGTCATTAACAGATAGTGGTGTCACCACTTCCTTACCGCAGCCGCAAGCACAGTTGTGCAGGCAGGTATCATAGGATATGCTCACGTAGAGCACTCCCTCTTCCAGACACTCAGGAATCATATCCACGAATTGATGACTAAAATTCATTGATGGTAGTTAGGTCATTAATCGTAAATACGGTATGGTTCGCCCTGTCCTCGGACTGATAGAACCCCAAATACTGCTTCCACTTCATCACCGCCAAGATGGCGTTAAGCGAGTTCAGTTCGGCAACCTGAATGTTACTGGCGTACAGGTCCTCCTCGTCATCCGCAGCGTAGGACACTACCTTTTCAAGGTGATCATAGTGTCCCGGACCGCCAAAGGTGGCACGTACCGCTCCTTGCAATTGCTGGTTGTCTGCTGACCAGAAAACGCCAAGTCCCACATCAATAAAGGAGACCGAACGCTCCTTCAGGTACTCAAAAATTACCCGTTTGTGCTCGCCACTGTCAATAGCAATGAACACAAAGTCAAGCTCGTCCAGTAAGCCCAGGTTAGAAGCGTTGATCCGTTGGACGTGCGGTACTATCCCCTTATGCATCGCCTGGTATTTCCCCGCCAGAAAGTCAACTTTCGCCGTTCCAGCGTTCACCTCTTCCAGCGTTGCCGCTCCCGGCGACCGGAAAGCGTTGTGAGCGTTGAACGTATCATCATCGTACAAATGGATAGCAGCGACCGGCACCTTGGCAATCAAATCCAGCAGATAAGCTCCGGTCCCTCCTGCTCCAATGATTCCGATCCGCTTACCTGAAAATTTGTCCGCCAGGGATAGCGTTCCGTTTCTACTGGAATTCATATCCGTATAATGAAAAACAGAGGTCTCCGCTTGCTCTGGAATCAGTCGTCCGGTAAGTGGTGTACAGTTGGCATCAACCTCCCCGGCGGGGTGACTAATTACTCTGATATAACTGGTAAATTTCTCGTACTCGTCGGCATATCCGTCCTTAGGCTTATTAGAAAAAGACCGGTCGGCAATTCGCCCACCCGGTAGTGTAGTCTGCCGGACTGGATATTGTAGCGCAGTAATAACCTTACCTGTTTCATCACAGGGATGTCCGCCCATGAAGTGAATGACGTGCGTGTTCGGTTTGGCGACTATTCCACCACGTAGTGTAAGGGGAGCAACCAGGCTCCCGTGCAGTATCTCGCGCTGCGCGCTGAGATAAGGGATGTCGTGAACGAACAGGAAACCTCCTGTCACCTCCACGGCATACCCTTCATCTCTAAGACGCTTCAGATCAGCACTACGACTTATCAGTGCGGCTGACATCGAACTTGGTTTTATCCTTGATCTGAACCGGAGCGCTGGTAGCAACCAACTGTCCGTTTGGCTTATCCGGATTCGCGCTCCGCTTATAAACTATGGTGTAGACGATATTCGGCCCGAAATCAGCACCGGGAAAAGCAAGTAAAACCACCTCCCGGTAGCTTAGCTCCGTCTTGTCCGTTTCGCGCGGGCGACCGTTTACGATGATGGTGACGGTAGTAGGCTCAGCAGCTACGATCTCGAACCGTTCTACCCCACTGGTAGCCAGGTCAACAATCTCGTCCAACTCTACTTGCTCGACCCGGTCGAAACGAAAGTGCTGGTTCACCCGAAACTTGTCGAACTGCTCCTTCCCGGCAAGGTCAAGAATCTGACGGCCAGTAATCTGAGCTTTATGCCACTGGTGCTTGTGGTGGTCAATCCGTAAACGGAAATGACGGCAACCTGCGGGAATGGCACGTTGCTGGGTTACGTAATCCTCGAGGTCGAGGTACTCGGTGGTGGCGCCCGTTTCGGCGCCATGTTGGTTTCCTTCCATGACTGTGCATAGTTTTAAGGAGTTATAAAAATCGAACGAGCGCGATCAAGACATAACTTCTTAAAAAACTTGCAAAAGTCTTTCAGGAACCCTACTTTCGTAGCCAACTACAGCGTGAAAGGGTGGGTGTCTTCGGGCGCTCGCCCTTTTGTCGTCCACAAGGTACGGGTAACGAGCATTAACAAACAACTTTAAGAGACAATATTTCTTATTTTAGTTGCAAAAAATATTCAATTGCTGTACCTTTGCCCCACGCTTAGGCGCTTTTATCTCTGTTTTTTCCAATATGTTTGCTTTCACTGACTGCTTCTGACCTCAATTAGGTACGGAAGGGAACATTCCATTATTTCCCAAATCGTAGTCTCATGTCAATCTCCCGTCTTAAGTCCGCCCGCATCATGTCCGGGCTCTCCCTGAAAGAATTAGCAGCAAAGACTAACGGCGTCATCAGCCAGCCCAGTCTAAGCCGCTATGAACGGGGAACTACTTTGCCCGAACCCGATAAATTACGCCTCCTCGCCAGAGCCATGGGCCTGTCCGTCGACTATTTCCTACGCGACTCAGCTGAATTGGGTCAGGTAGAATTTCGCAAAAAAAGCAGGTTGGGTAAAAAACAGCAAGAGCAAATTCTTGAACAGACCCGTGACTTCCTCGAACGCTATCTCGAAGCGGAACACTTACTCAACCGACCTTCTGGAAAATTACCGCTCCTTTCTTATACCGTCTCCAGCCCTGAAGCTGCCGAAAAGGCTGCTGACGACCTGCGTGAAAAATGGTCCCTTGGCTTAAACCCGATCCACAGTATCGTTGAAGAACTGGAGGCACGTAACATCAGAGTACTAGCTTTAGCTACTGATGATAAATTTGATGGGCTTTCCTCGCGGCCGGAAGGAGAACACAGCTTTATGGTCTTTAATAACGATAATACCACCAAGCCGATCGACCGCCAGCGCTTTACCCTCCTTCACGAACTCGGCCATCATTACCTCCCCATTCCCGCTGGTGCCGATGATGAAAAAATCGTTAACCGTTTCGCCGGTGCTTTTGCCCTGCCCGGTGACATCATGAAAGAACGCCTTGGCGCTACCCGCAAAAGAATATCTCCAACCGAGTTGCTAGGTCTCAAAAAAGAATTTGGCCTCTCCGTCGCTGCCCTTCTTTATCGAGCCAAAGACCTAGAGATCATCACCACCTACACCCACCAGCAGGCTATGATTCAGCTCAATTACATGGGCTGGCGCAGTAAAGAGCCGGCCGCTTTCGTCGGCGAAGAACAACCCATGCGCCTTCTGGAAGTTCTTGCCCGTGGCATTATTGAAGAAACCATCAGTACTGGAAAAGCTGCGCAGCTATACGGAATGAAGACCGGCGACTTTCGCCACGTTTTGTTAAACGGGCCAAAAACAAAACAGGAATAGTATATTTGCGGGTATGCCCACTCTCATCGTCACGGACGCAAATATTCTCATTGATTTATCCATAATTGAAAGGCATGATTTACTCTTTCTACCTGACTGGAGTACCTCAACTACCTATGATGTCTTCTACGAGTTGAGAAATAGTCAGCAGTTATCATGGCAACCCTACATCGATAACGGAAACCTAACCCTGGAGGAAGTCCCCGAAGAACTCATCTCTCAAATGAGAAGCGATGTCTCTGCCCGCTTATCTGATCCTGATTGTACGGTACTAGTCCTTGCCGAATTAAAACAGGCCATCATACTATCTGGCGACCAACCCATTGTTAAAGCATTCCGTAATCGGGGAAAAGAAGCACACGGAATCCTCTGGTTACTCGACCAGAATGAACTTGCTCAGAGATACGCTCCCGAAGAACTCCACACTTTTCTTTCGGCCATCATCAAAATCAATGACTGGCTTCCTATAAAGGAATGCCAGTCTCGGCTCCGCAGATGGGGCGGCGGCATTTAGTTATAAACTACTTCTTCCATATCGGAATTGCTTTCAACAAAAAATTGGCATCATAAATTTTATTCATTTAAAGAAAGTTTTAAATGAGTAATAAACCACCCTTATCTTTACACTTCCGACGCACACCGCAGACTAAACCCATCCAGTCATGCGAACCCTCCTCTCGTCGTACCCCCTCATAATCTTCCTCGCCGCCATCATCGCTCTCCTCTACCCGAGCTGCGAACCTGCCGATCCCGTCATCGAGGAACTCCCGGCTACCGCCACCATCACCCTCGACTTCTCCGACCCCAACACCCACGCCGGCGGCACCGGCGGTTTCCGCTACCTCTACGATGGCGAATCCTACTCCGCCACCTACAACGCCTGGGCAACCTGGTCCTGCGAGTCCGGCCCCGACTTCTTCGCCGCCTGGGACGACACCTCCCTAACCGTCTGGCTAGCCCATTGCCCGGAGAGCCTAAACCTAGAGTCCATGACCGCCCAAACCGGTGACGGGGCTCCCCTATACATTGAATCTTGGACCCCGGTAGCCGGAGCCCACGAACCCACCTACCAGCTAACCCTGAACCCCGCCAACTATGTCGACATCGAAAACGGGGCCACAACCATCAACCTAAGTTTTACCTACAGCTAATCAAGTACGGCAGAGGCTTATCCCCTTTCTTCCTTTACCCCTTTTTCCTTACTCTCCCCGATCCTTACGCCGCAGACTAACCATAAATCAAAGTCATGCGCAACCTCCTTTTGCTCTTCATCCTCCTACTCTGCACCTGCGGCCCCGCCCCCTATTGCAAGGCCCAGGAACCTGACACCGTAATCACGGTAACCAAGCTCCCCTACCCCGAAGCCAGAATCTTCGCTCCTCCCGTACGGGAAGAGCTTGCCCCCTCCCGCGACACGATGGGCTACCCAAACTACGAATCCTGCATCCAAACCCGCCTCCTCCTCCTCCGCGAAGCCGACCTGTCCACCCTAACCAAAGCCCACAAAAAAGACTGGCTGAAATACCTCCCCTCAGTATCCGCTGGCCTCGCCCCATCATGGCGTCAAAACAACGATGGCTCCGTACGGGTGGGGCTTACCCCCACCCTCTCTGTAGGCCTGAACTCCTCCCTAATCTACCAGGCCCACCGCGACAAACAGCAACGCGCCGCCACCCGCGAGTCCATCATCAAACGCTCCCAACTACAGCAAGACCAGGAAATAGCCAAACTCCACCGCCTCCAGCGCCGCCTCCAAATCGAAACCGACAAACTAAACCTCCACGACGGTGTAGCCGACATCGACCGCCAACTCTTCAACCTCTACCAAAAGCAGTACGACAATCATGACATCTCTCCCGAAGAATACCTCCTCAAACGCAAAGCATTCCTCCTCCAGGAACTCCGCAACCAGGACCAAGTCACCAACGTCGAAACCCTTCAATTCAAGATCGAAGACCTGGCCGGTTGCCTCACGCCAATTCAAATCACCCAACCAACTATCACTAAAAGATGATCCAGTTCTGTTTTATAGCCAATTGTCATACCTTTGCGCCGGAAAGTACGCTAAAAAAAACCACACCTTCCAAAAGACGCATTATCACCCTTTTTAGCCATCTTGCCCTATGGCCTTCGCCGCCGCCGCTAGCGGAACAAACCATTGATTTTTTTCATCACCGGTTAGCCCCTATTAACCCGATTTGCTCGCTGCAGCGTCAACCCTAATCACGTGCTGCAACCGCATGACTATTTATGCCGTCTATCATGGCATGCCTCAGTGTTATCAACAAACCAATTTTAATATTATGTCCAAGCAAAACAAAACTACAACTAAACCAGATCACCAGGAAAACGATCAAGAACCGGTTCTCAAACGGGATACCCGCGTACGCGTCAACGTCCGTGTTCCCAGTAGACTCATGAAAATCATTAAAGAGGAAGCAATCCACAACGATCGCTCCGTTAGCAGTATGGTTATTGAAGCATTATGGGAAAAATACCGAAAGGATGAAAAACCTTCCGAGTAAAAAATTTCAAGCGAAAGGTGCATTGTAGGGTGCATTAGGCCATGGCAAAATATAGTCTCTTGTCATACTTTTAACGCCAAATCGCACCACCGGTGCATCTTTCCACTTATATTAGCCACAGGCATTCGGTTTGCCTCTGCTCATTGAGCGGACTATACTGCCAATCTTCCAAATTATCTTTGAGCGGACCTGGTTAAAAATTGGCAACATATACACTTTGACGTCTTTTCGAGTTTCTCACTTGACCACCATACCTGCACATGCAAAAAAAAGAAAAACACCCATTCCACGGCAACGTACCTGCTATCGAAAAAATCGAACCAGATGTGCCACTGGAACTCTTTTTAGAACAGGATTTAGACCAGAAACTCAAGCAAACTGCTCAAATCAAGAATGTTTCAGTAGAGAAAATTATCCTGGAAACCCTCTCCAAATGGTTGACAAAACGCTAAAAAATAGCAACAAGGAAAGATTTACTTCTCCTCGGTCAGCACTATTCCCAGTCTTTAAATCCTCCCATTTTAAGCTGTTTCCCCCGCACAAAAGTTAGCGGAAGAAGACCAACAATTTCACTCCCCGCCCTCTCAATCAAGGTCCTCGTAAAAGAAATTTAAGCGTCGGGCCGTTTTTTTTAAAAAAATCTACATCTCCCCCAAATCCCTATTAGACCTTAGGTTTTTCCACAATTTTACCTCCTGAAAAGCCCGCGTTTTACAACACCTTGTGTTTCAACAAGTTGCAACTATGGCGCTACTTGTCATACATTTGGCATAAAGAGTCATCAGCTAGCCTGAATTAGCTCTAGGCAGTCTCTTGTCTGATACACCAGCCGCGCTCCACTTGTGAGCGTCGGCACAACCTCCGATTTTATGCCATCTCCCGATTGCAGCGGGGGGCTGTCACCAACAGCCTCCGGAGCCACCGCTTTGTCTCCGCACACCAAACCAAACCGTCAAGCCTATTTTCACCGGCGCCTCGCCGCAATTGGCCTCTCCCCAGACCAAGCCCAAGCTTACGGTTTAAGCGCTGATCCCGAGGGCAACATCCTCCAACAAGTCCGCACCCTCAAAGGAGATGTCATTGAGTACATACCCCACGAAAAACTCCACCGCTGGGAGAAGCTCCAAAAGCGGAAAACGGTTTACAACCTCCACGAAGACGGATTCTACAGCATCCTATGCGTCACCCGCCGCCATCCCGACATCCTGGCTCAAGACCCCACGCTCCACAAGTACGACAATCCGTACAAACAAAGTCTCCGCCCACTCCCTGCCCCACTGGCCATCAAAGCCTACCGCGAAAAGACAACTGGCGGGCGCATCGCCTTCACCGAAGGCTACTTTAAAGCTGCAGCCCTCAACGTCGCCGGTATCGAAGCCATCGCCTTCCTCGGAATCTCCGTCTACCGCCTCAATAACGACCTCCGTGCCTACCTCCTCCAGCGTCTCCCCGATACCGTCTACATCACATACGATGCCGATGCGCTACGGCCCTCCGCGTCTGCTTCTGCTTCTCCAACTTCTTCTGCACCTGTGTCCCCGCCCAACCCATCGCCTGCCAATTGCGGCAGCTCTAAAAGCGAAGCGTCTGCAAAGTGCGAAGGGATGTCTAAAAGTAAAGCGTCTATGCCGGCCTTCAGCCGGCTCTCCTCCCGAAGAAACGAAGACTTCAACAACTCCGCCCAGCGCTTCGCCACCCAACTATTCGACCTCTTCGCCACGATCAACCATGAATGCAAAGTATGCTTCGTGATGGGCAAGCCCACTCCTCCCCCTTTGGAAGCTAGGCCTCTTTCTCCCCCTTTGGGGGCTGGGGGGCCAAAAGGCGTCGATGACCTAATCCAAGCCCACGGCCACCAATCCGTAGCCACCGACCTCCTGGAATTTAACCTCTCCCCCTCCTTCCAGGAATCTAAATACTTCGCCGGCTTCTCCCTCGCAAAGTCCAGCTTCCGCTATAAGCTGAACCTCCTCTTCCTCAAAAAGAATTACCGCGACTGGGCCGAGTTCCACACCGGGGCCGATTTCAACCGCCTCGAAGAAGGATTCACCTACCGGGGAGCCAGGTACCGCGCCCTCAGCACCGGCGACCTGCTCGACGACACCATCACCTACGAGCTACTTACCGATCCGTTTCACGTTGAAGTGCCCACCATCAAACTCGCAATTAAGCAGTATCTCAAGGAACAGTACCGCCCGATCACCGCGATCATCGAGGAACACAAAACCGTCGCCCTCGAATCTCCAACCGGATCGGGAAAAACCACTTTCATCATCAAGTACGCCCGGCGAACCCGTCAACCGCTCGTCATCGCCATGCCGACGATCAACCTGGCCCAGCAGATCGCGCGCCAGCACAAGGGCTATGCCCTCACCGGCGATTTCAACCACGCCAAAGTCCAGGCCGCCAACGAAGCCGATCTCATCGTCTGCACCTACGATACCCTCCACCAGGTCCCACACCTTTTCCTCCGGATACTCGTCATCGACGAAGCCCACAATTTTGTCAATCAGTACGGCCAGGTATACCGAGGTTACAAGCCTTTCCGCGCGGAAACCCTTCGCAAAGTCGCCGCCCTACTCCCCCAGTCTAAAAAGACAATCCTCCTTTCCGGAACCATGTCTCCCCTACTCTGTCAAACACTCGGAGCACAACTGGTCACCGTCACCCGCACCCAGAACCCGAACGTCCGCGTCTTCGATATCGAAGCCGACGGCAGCACCAACGATGCCCTCGCCCGATCCCTCGTCACCAGCTTCTCGGAAATTGATTGGACCCAGAATAAACTGCAGGTTGCCTTCTGGAACAACACCGACCATATAACCGCCATCAAAGACCTCGTTGTCCGGCTCGGCTACCTCCGGGAAGACCAAATCGCTACCATCTCCCGCAGACACTACAACCGCGGCGAAGCCGATGACCTCAACGACATCATCTCCCGCCAGAAAATCAAACCTCACATCAAGCTCCTGCTCTGTACCTGCCTGATCAGCGAGGGCGTCAATATCAAAAACCGCAACGTCGGCCGCATCTTTACCGTCGGTCTTCGGGAGGAAGACACCTTCCGCCAGTTCATCGCCCGCTTCCGGAAACTGAAGGTCGTCAACGTCTTCTCTATCCTGCCTGCCGAGCGTGACCTGCTCCCCGATTTCTTCTCCTTCGCCGACGAAGAGCTCCTCGACAATCTCGAATTAGCCGAACTCCAGGCCCACCAGCTCCAGCGAAGTAAAACCCGTTGGCAAAACGAATACGCTACCGAAAATCTCCCCTTCCTTCCCGATATCGAGCGAAGCAAAAACTACGAGTACCGGAACCACCTGCTCAACCTCGCTTACCAGCACGATAAGGAATGGGTCGCCGACCCTCTACACGTGCTCGCCGCCATCCACGGTCGCAAGGTGGCCACCGCCAACAATTGCTATTTCTATACCCGCCTTCGCGCCGTGGGTTTCATCGTCCTCCGAGTTAAAAAGAAACCCTCCGCCGATATGGTCGACGAGGCCATTACCAAAGCAGGCCAGGCCCAAAAGGAAAAACGAAAAGCCTTTCACGAAGCTCTTTTGAAAGACCTTCTCTACGACCCCGGACCGGTGGTAAACGCCCTTTTCTTCTGGTACGCCGAACAGGGCAACCGCCACGGCCGCGCCAACCTTCAGCAACTCGCCCCCGATCTCCTCGACGATGTCCAGGGCGCCACCGGAGCCCAGTACCTTTCCCGGCACCGGCGACGATGGAACGAAAAAGCCCGCACCCGCATCCTCTGCTTCTGCCGACTACTGGCTCTCGGGGTCGTCGACAAAGAATCATTCCTTCGACTCACCCCAGCTGAGTTCAACCGCCAGTTCCGCGCCACTAAATTCCACTTCGAGCAGCAGCTTTTCAACGACCCCGAAGGCCGGAAACTCATGAAGCCCGAGCACAAGGAAGAAGTCCGCATCAAGCAGCACATCGCCCGCCACCTGACTCCCGATCCACCTTCCCAAAATCAGGAACCCTCAACGTCTCCCCCCTTCGGGGGGCCGGGGGGGAGTGCTAAGATGGTTGGACGAGCATTGCTTGACCGCTTCAAACCCCTACTCTTAGTCCACAGAATCCAGCCTCCTCCGTACGGGCGGGGCTTGCCCCCACCCTCCAGCTTCCGTCCGCCCGCCCGTTCTTCAGCTGATCAAGGACTAATCGATCTCCTCGGACTAACCCCCGCCCGCGCCATCAACCTCGTCCGCAACATCACCCATTGCACCGTCAAAGGATCCGGCCGCTACCGTACCATCACCGTCAACGCCGCCTTCACCACCGACAACCCGCCACCGCTAGCTGCCCTCGCCGTCAACCTCCTCACCAGTCCCGAGAAGGTTCTCCCGCTCCTCGCTGCCTGATTCCGTAGGAGGAGGATCGCCCCCTTCGTCATTTCTCACCTGACTTCCCCCAAAATAGCTTTAGCTCCAAGCTGATGCCCCCTACCCGGCCATGCTCGTTGGAAACGAGCATCAGCCCCGATCCATTCCGCTACCGAGTTCTCCGCCTCCCACGTATGGGTGGGGCTTGACCCTTCCCTCCAATGCCATGATCCACCCCTCCGGACACCTGCAAAAACGAATTCACGTGAGACTATATAAGACATACGTGAATCCCAAATCTCTCCCACCGTCCGTACTGGAGCGGCTTACCCCCCCCTTCCCGTTTCTTCTCACCTCATCACCGCCCAGCGGCCAACCCTTTTTCAATGCCAC
>Ga0209185_1002073_pt1 | contig 14913 bp, 7 predicted proteins | sample SidtaG_2_FD_187425 | JGI IMG/M metagenome (GOLD analysis project Ga0209185, IMG submission 187425) | Marine algal microbial communities from Sidmouth, United Kingdom - Sidmouth_Asex2 metaG (SPAdes) (version 2) | ecosystem: Host-associated > Algae > Red algae > Unclassified | place: Sidmouth... | reverse complement strand
AAAGAACCCTCCAAACTTCTACGACCAAATTCGACCCATAATTCATCAAACCCTTTCTCATAATCATAAAAACTATCGCTAGAGGATTTCTTCTTTTCTATTTCATCCCACTTTTCTGCGGCTAACTCTAAAAATTCTTCTTTTGTCATAATTTTTTTCGCTAAGTTAACTTTTTTTTAGAATAGAACTATTAGCTTTTTTTAAATGCGACATTTTGAGATGCACCCCCCATTTTATTGATTTTAGTGATGGTGATTTTATTACCGTAGTCAGTTGCGAAACCTGTTCCTATTATCGTATAATAATCGTCAGCTTCCAAAGCTGAAGAGGTCATCCATCTATCTGTAAGTATAAAAAAACGCTCCTGTCCATAAAGCATATGATTATAGAGAAAGGCAACAGATAATATCAAAAATATTTTTTTCATAACTTTAAAAATTATCCGACCACCACGAAAGTGACGGTCGGAAAGTGAAATAAAATATTTATCTGACCAACAAAAATTTATCAGTCTTGATAATACTGTCTTTATCGTATAAGGTACAGAAGTACTGTCCGGTCGGAAACTTATCTGTAATGATAACTAATTCATCCTGAACGTAATCCAATGATTCATTGTGTACAATTTGACCATTGGTATTTGTAATGACCAAAGATATATCCTTGCTACCTTTTGTTATAGCATAATCTATTATGAGATACTCATTGGCAGGATTAGGATATAATAAAAGCCTATCCTCACTAACTTCCTCTTCTGTGTATTGTATTAACCTTAACTGAGTTTCCACTTCATCAGGAAAATAGACAGGTTCTTTATAGGTGTCAATTCCATTCAACTTCAATAGTGCATTAGCATCACCTGCTGTGATATTGGCACGCTCGGTATAGCCCTGTAATGTCTCTATATCGCTTTCAGATAAGGCAGACAAGTTTTTGTTCTCGGCATCCCATGCTTGCATTAATTGCCTGAAACTCACATAATCGCTGTGTGCTTGCGCTTCACTTTCGGTCAGTTCCATATTGCCGATAGCGGTGAGTACACTTTCGGACTTTCCGGTGCTTCCGAGTACATCGTATGCCTCTGCGACACGGTATTCGTATTGAATATTTTCGGTATCGGAGAGAAAATCAAGCATATCAGCAGTTCTATCTATAGTATCTGACGATAGTAGCTGTACCGCCTGATTGATAGCAATATCACGCTCTCTTTTGTACGTACTAACCTCCAATTCCATTTGTTCTTTTTCGGAAATGACGGTCAAGCCTTGATTGATTTGATTACGCATAAAATATCCATGTTTAAATCACAAAATAAACACCCCTTCGTAGGGACAAGGCATGCCTTGTCCCTACGAAGAAGAATGTCCGTACTACCTTACCAACACAAACCGCTCCACACCAAGGACTTCCCCACCAACTGCCAAGAGACAAAAATAAGCACCTGCCGGAAGATACTCACCCAACTCCACACGTACACTACTCGCATGTGCAGATAGCGACTGTGTATGTACTACCTCGCCCGTGAGGTTGTGGATAGAAAGCATAAGTTGGTCGGGCATATCGGGGAGGTGATACTCGATAGTGATGTCACGATTGGTGGGATTCGGATAGATAGCCAGTTTGCTGACTGCTTGTGTGACTTCTTCTACACCGACTATCGGGTCATCTTCCTGACAGTCGGCTTCATAGCAGCCGTACTCATCTACTTTAAGCACAAAGCCTGTCTGGACGAACTCTGGAAAATCTGTACCCTCTCTTGCCTCAAATTCTCCTGCAATGATAAAGCCACCATCTGATGTTTCATTGATGCCATACATACGATAAAAATAAATTTGCTCGTAACTAAACTCAAGATTCAAAGGATTATAGTGCCTTGCCCAGATAATGTCTCCTTCCTGATTGATTTTAAATAACTTATCACCTCCTATAATAGCAAAATTATCATCAGATGTTCTTATCATTTGCATCATGACATAAGCACTGGCATCCACCCCCCACGTATCTATTTGTTCTTGGATATTTTTCTCCCATATCTTACTTCCATCAGGAGCGATTTTGGCAAACCACATGGTCGCATTGGGGTTTAGATTATAATGGTCGAAAGTAGTACCATCAGAAGTACGCCAAAAATTATCCGCCCACACACACAAGTAATTACCATCATCGGTAGGCTGCAAGAGGATATACCCCGAATCGTAAGGCTCCCCCACACCGCCCGGACGAATGCGCCACTCTTGCACGCCCAAGCTATCCGTCTTAATGATGGTGCCAATATCCAACTCACCCACAATACCGCCTTCGGCAAAGCCGCGACGCTCATTATTGGTGAAAATATAACCCCCATCGTGTGCGGCGTGAATGTGGCGCGGCTCCATCCAACAGTAATCTCCACCGCAAGGGAAGCTGCTCTCCCATATCGTATTGCCGAGCGTGTCGGTGGAAACTAATATCGAATTAACAGTACTGCCAGTATAATAATGAACACTATGTAAAATCTCATTAGGTTTTTTGTGATATGTAACGAATATATCAGATTGTTCTCCTTGTGGTGGTTGATATGTCCATATACTATCGCCTATTTCGGAGAAATCATCGTTAAATATCAACCTTCTTGATTTTACAATATTATCGTTAGTAATTATTGTGATTCCCATCATTCTTTTACCAAATTTCAAATCACTCAAACATTGCTGAGTACCTATATCACTGATTATTGTACCGGGAATATTAATTTGCCAAGATGTAAGTAATTCGCCCGTTTTGGTTAATCTATTAAATTGAATATTATTGAGGTTTGAATTGTTGAGTCCTGTTCCGGCAACGATATATTTGTCATCATACTCAACGATCGACATTGTTGTCCAACCTTCTACAAATGTAAAGAAGCGTTCTTGGGCGTGTATGTTAATTGCAGTAAAATAAAATATTGTTATGTATAGAAATTTCATCATAAAGAAAATTAAAAATCCGGCTGCTCAATACAGAGCAGCCAGAAGTGAGTAAATTACTTTGCTAAAATAAATTTATCGGTCTTTATGATATTACTACCGGTTCTGAGTGTGCAAAAGTACTGTCCTTGCGGAAATTGTTGAGCAATAATAACCAATTCGTCCTGCTGATACGATAATTTTTCTTCGTATACTTGCCTACCTGAAAGGTCAGTAATAGTTATGAATAAGTCAGTATTATCCAACTCTTTCACTGCATATTCTATTATGACGTAATCTTTAGCCGGATTAGGGTAGATAAGCAATCTATCTTCACTAACTTCCTCTTCTGTGTACTGTATTATTCTCAACTCTGTTTCCACTTCATCAGGAAAATAGACAGGTTCTTTATAGGTGTCAATTCCATTTAATTGCAACAAGGCATTAGCGTCTCCTGCTGTGATATTGGCGTGTTCAGTATAGCCTTCTAATGTTTCTATATCGCCTTCGGATAAAGCGGTGAGATTTTTGTTTTCAAACTCCCAAGTCTGCATCAATTGCCTGAAACTCTTATAATCAGTATGCGCTTGTATCTCACTTTCGGTAAGCTCCATGTTTCCGATATTCGTGAGTGCGGCGTTAGCTTGTTCTGTATCTCCAAGTACATCACAAGCTTCTGATAGGCGGTATTCATACTGAATATCTTCAGTATTCGCAAGAAAATCTATCATATCAGTTGTACGGTCTATGGTGTCGGAGGCGAGTAGTTGTACGGCTTGATTGATAGCGAGATTGCGCTCGCGTTTGTAGGTATTCACATCCAATTCCATCCGCTCTTTTTCGGAAATGATGGTCATGCCTTGGTTGATTTGGTTTCGCATAAAAAGAGGTAATTGATTAATGCGATTGTCAAGATTTTCCTGAATCGTAGCAGATTTGGCAGCTTGGGAGTGAGTGCGTAGTACATTGCGTATCATACCTTTAGTCCATCCCGTTTCCTTTTTACTCACAATTTCGAGTACTTCGTCGGAAGTAAAAGGGGCTTGCTGCATAATATTGACATAAGCCCTAAAACTTCTGCGTGGCTGAGGGGCATTGACTGCCGCCACAAGCAAGGGAGTATTCCCGTTATCTGTCAAAGTTTGCAGTGTACCAAGTGTAGTCTGTATCAGGTTGTTTTTGACATCCTTGATACCACCAAGTATTATGATGCCATCATCAATGCCTAGTCCGTCATTGGTAGATAATAAATCGGGACAAGTAGCATTAATATTAAGTGTAACACCAGAGTTATTTACATTCACCCCATTACTCACTAATGTAGGCTCTACTCGTGCTTCAGTAGCAGGGGCGTGGTGATTATAAGTCATTGACACTGCACCGGGAAGATTTATAATATGTCTCGCAAGTGCATAATTTGGGTCGGTAGGGTCATCTAAAGTAAAGAGATTCGCAGGTAAATTCTGTATCGGCTTGATGCCATTGATAGTAGTCGCAGTAAGGTAGGGATTGACTTCGGGTGATACAAAAATATCCACCCTGCCATCAGTGAATTCATTACAAATAAATTCTAATCCCAGAGATAGAGTCGGGTTAGTTATCGCATCTTTATTTTGTGCAATTGCCTCGCATCCAACATTAAAGTTGGTAAAGTCATTGCGATAAATCTGCTCACCGCCAGAGTGGTTATTTCTGACGACTATCCCTGCGGTTTCATCACCGGATGTGGGGCTTCCTAACTGATACTCGGATGTGAGGTCGTTATTTTGTACGATATATCCCCTGCATTTGTCGAGATGTACGCCGTAGGAGGGTACCACGTTCCAGTCGGGGTCACCATTGGGAAGCTGAGGGATGTTTTGCCGTTTGACATTAAAATTATTACCCTCAATGGCAAGTGTGCTGATGGAATGTGCGTGTATGCCGTGCCAAGTATCAAATTCGGCGTTTCTGACGGTAATGCCATAAGATTTGAGACTACTGGAACTTATGCCGTACCCAAGATTGATAAATCGGGCAGGTACCCCTCCGGTGCAAGAGAAAGGGGGTGGAAACGATATAACATTACCACAATCTTCGTTGACAGTGTAAGCAGTATGCAAGGACTGTATGCCTACTTTTTCGGAGGGATTATCGGCATCAATAGGGAGTCCGGGGCTTTCCTCTGTTCGGGCATCTTCAAAGGTACAGCCTTTGAAATTGATACCATTGACCGCCCACATCGTCACATTGGGTTTGATTGTCGGGAAGCGATATTGGTCGTCAATTGATAGCGTACAAAGCCTAAAGTAAGAGATATTATTGATGACTCCGCTTGCATTCGTATTTTTGTATCTTAGCATTTGTATATCGCGCTTATTGTTTAGGAATTGCGTATTGGTTGCTTCAATCATTCCGCCCATCGTGCCATCGGCATACCATGAGGGTGAGTAGGCGCGAGTAGAGATGGCGTCATGGGCATGTTCAATCGTAGCATTGACCAATTGTACCCTGCCTTGATTGCTGGTGTTTTGTGGCAGATTGGCATTACCTTCTACATAGATACCTTGCCAAGTGTTGTCACAAGCCGCCGTAATAGTACCGCCAATAACACGCAGTTGAGACCCCGGCTCTACCTCAATCCGTGTATCGGGCGACATAAAGAGCGTTGTATTGATGGTCAGTGTCGCTCCATTGCTGACGATGATGTTATTGTGAGCATACATCGCGGGTCCGGCAGCCCAAGTCTGGTCGGTAGTGACGAGAATCTCCGGGCTTGTAGGTAGTGCCGATGAGAATATACCGCGTCCGTGCGTAGCGGCATAGATGCGGTTTTCGCAGTGGTTGATTTCGAGGTCAAGTACGATGGCAGGAGGGAGTCCCATGTTGAAACATTCCCATGTTGGAGATGCGGTATTAGGGTCGTATCTGTACACACCTACATCCGTACCTGCATACATGACACCGGACATGTCTTCGCGGATGAGGGTGTTGATGGGGAGTGGGGGGAGTCCGTTGGAGATGTCGGTTTCGAGGTAGGTTATCTCGTCAGGTTGTCGGACGAGTTCAACGATACGCCTCATACCGTTGTCACATTGAGCATTAATATCTCCCGGAAAGAAACTATTTAACTCGCACCATAATTTATCGGGATTTAATGGGTCAATGAGGATGGTTCTTGTAACATAATTTGCTGCAAAACCTGACTCCTGACCATTATTAGTATTCCTCACTATATTATCATCTATTCTATCCCAGTTCTGTCCACCGTTGTCGGATCTGTAAAGCCTCTTATTGTCATCATTTTTTGATAGATATATAATATCAGGTTGGGATGGAGATAATTCAAAAGTAGCTATTTTGCCTTCACATCTTGAGAATTCACGGTAGAAATTTCGTGTGATAGAGGAAGGAGATGTATTTCTATTTAAAGATTGAAACAACCAGCCTTTTTTTACATATATTTTTTCACCATCAAAGGGGTGTTGGCGTAGTTTGAAATTGTCAAATTTTTTGAGAGATTCTACGCTTGGCATAACACCGTCACATGACTTATTACAACCAGAAGTCAAATCTCCGGGTTCACACTGTCTAATAACCTCTGATCCTCCACCTGAATATCTTAAGTATTGATTAGCTCTCCAGAAATATCTGTTCGGATTTGCCCAGTCAAAAAGAGATGCACCGCCGTCGCCGCCGTCAATATGCCCCCAAGTAGTTCTTACAGTAGGGTCTGGTCCGATTAATCCGGCATCCATAGTTCCATTATCTTGAGCACCTCCAAATAAACTTCTCTGAGAATTGGGAGCTACATCCATATCAAAAAACTCTGTAATGCAGAGTTCATTGACTACCATGCCTGTCGTTTGGTCGGTTGTAATTATTTCATGCCCATTCATATTTGTCCAGTTATTAGAATTGCTCTGAATCAGCCCCGTCATAGTATAGCTTATTCCGCCATCCGTACCAATTAACAGGTGGTCATCTGCACCATCTGGAGAAGATGCAACCACTTGTATAGCACGAGTATCGTCATGTACTGTTCCATTTAGATAATCTCCAAAGTCATCGGTCGGCGTCAAATTTGTATAATTGGTGATTAACACATCAAAGCGTTTGATGTGAACACCTCCAACGTAAAAAATAGTCGGGTTAACTTGGCTTACTTCAAATGCGGGAAAACTCTTGCTAGGGCTGCCGACGTTCTGGGATACCATATCTAAATTACGTAGGAACTCCCATTCCCAGTTTCCCGTAGAGTCGTCTTTTACAAGTTTATATGCAATAAATATATTATCACAAGTCGAATGAAATAGTACAAATAAAGTGTTTGGTGCGGCGGCAGAGGTAGCCAAATAAGCTCTTTTACCGTCGAGATTAATTTTACAAGGATTACTTGGGTCATCAGCAGGTAACGGTAAATTATTAAACGAATTGTCTGCCCCTGTTTCAGAATACCTAATCACAAGTGACGTAGAATTGTCATCTGCATGAGGTTCAGCCAAACTAAAAACAGCACCATAACCAGCGCCAGTCTCATCATCCACGACTTTAACTTCTACATAGTCCCATGCACTGGAACCATTAGTATTATTAGGGTCTGTATCTTGAATTTCATCTACAATATCTTGAGTTTCATCTACGATATTCCAAGTATCCCCAAAATCTGTAGACCTATGAATTGCTCTGTTAGCCGCAGCATATACTATTTGAGAATTTTTGGGGTCTATCTCCAAATCATATACCACCTGCCCAAAGGCAGGATCCCAGCTTAAGGGCATTGTAAAATCATCACCACCATTGGTTGATTTCAAAACCCCGAAACCGTATGCTTTTCCTGCACGTCTCCTAAATCCGGTAGCGACTAGTATTTCATTGGTATCAGTAGGATGTCCTACAATATCCGGTACGCCTATACCGGGCATACGTAAGTCGTCTGTCAAACATATCCAATTGTCACCGCCATTGGTAGTTTTCCAAAGCCCACCTGCTCCTGAACCTGCATAAACTGTATTCGGAAATTGACTGGGATGACTATATACAGCGAATACAATCCCTGAACGTTGATGTGTACCGTCTTCATAAAACGGACCTTCCAACTCCCACTCACCATTTACGGCACAACACTCTACCGCGGGCGGCGCAATTTGTCCATTAGGTGGTGCGGCGGTTGGGTCGGGTAAATTACTCAATTCAGCCATCGTATTCAGGTAAGTAGAAAATTCATAATTCTCATCCACACGAGATACCCAAAAGTCCGACCATCTGCCAAAATCCTTTTGGTATCTTTCGGTCACAGCAGTAGCGGTGTCAAGATAACCTTCGTTGAGGGCAATAATCTGGTCGTAAGGAATGTCGAGCGTGTACGTGTGTGAAAGTATGCCGGCTTCGGTGTCATTTACACTTTCTTGCGCCGACATAGATAGTGCGTGTAGAAAACACATTAAAATTAAAACAATGTAATGGGGGGGGTAATGCGAAGAATGTTAATTTTCATAGTTAAAAACATTTTTGCGGTAGCGGTTTAGTGAACAGATAAAAATAAGTTAGTCCAAAATGCGAAATATTTTTTTGTTAGACGAATCATTTTTGACGCGAATACTAACCGTATTTAAGGAGAAAATGATGAAGTATAACGAAAAAAGATACAGTAGTTTGGATTAAGTTATTATTATCTGTTCACTTAGTGGGTATGTTTATCGGAAGATTTATGTGGATGTTCCCATGTGGTAAACTGCTACTTTGGATGAAAAAAAGTATCGCATTTTGCGATATGCTATTTTGTTGGAATAAATGTCGGAAAAAGATATGAAAATGACAAATAATTCTTTGTGTTTCTTTGCTTTGCCGGGCTTGCAACAGCTATTATTGGACGCGCCCCGTACAGGAGTTGAAAGGCTTTGAAAAAATCATGCTAAAATCCGGCGAAAGTCAAACCGTTAAATTCACACTGACTGATAAGGAACTTGGTTTTTATAATAACCAAGGCAAGTTTGTCGTCGAATCCGGTGCTTTTGATGTGATGGTCGGGGGGAGTTCGGCAGAGGTTTTGAAGGGGGAGTTTGTGTTGGAGTGATGTTGTTTTTATAGTGGGTGATTTAGTGGCTACCAATCAAGTAGGATGCGTCGCTCGTAGCTGCCGTCTATGTTCATTAGACAGAGGTGTTTACGTTCTTCTACGATGTAAGTATCTGTTGGTGATTTATCTGAGCGAATGACGATAATAGTGCTATGGTCAGGTGCAATATCAAACTCATTATATTGCTGGGATGTGCTACCCTGTTTGATGATAATTCGTTCGTGAGTAGCCAAATTGGTGCTAAAAATGTACTGTCTTGCATCCCAAACCAAATTATTGGTAGTAGGTAGATAGAAGCTGCTATTAGTATGGAGGTAGAGAAAATTGCCCGGAAGATTATCTATTTTTTCGAGTTCATCCATCGCTATATCATAGATAAAAATACCTGAATCATACTTGTAGGATATTCTATTTTCTTCAAACCAATGAGAAGCACTTGGAATCCTATTAATAGTATCTAAATGTCTGCCGTTGATGTCTGCAATTATGCCAAATGTACCATCATTAGTCACTTTTCTATATAGGTATTTATCGCCTGTGGGGTTGCATATTGCGCCGGTATTGTAGATGCCATAAGTGGTAAGTCTTGTGAGACTGTCACCATTGGGTTTGACTTTATATAAGTCTTGTGAAGGTGTATTAAATATCAACCAACCTTGTTTGCTCCAATCGTAAAGTGTATAAATATTTTCAGCAATCCGTTGTTTGTTGCCCGTACACATATCTAAGACCCATATTTCTGTACTTTTTTGAAAAGCTATTTCATTAAGATTATTTGGATTAAAATGAGGGTGTTGATAGTCGGGTCCCATAACTTGCCACTGCACCATTGCATTATCACTGCCGAGTATATTGTGTGATTGCAGGGGTTCGGTATCGGAGTATAAGCAATGATTGATAGTATCTGACAGTGGTTCTTGTGCACAAGACCAACACGAGATACTAATAAAAAATAAAAACATTATTATACTAAAGTTATTCATAATTTTAAATTGATTTACTCAGGTAATAAAATTCTTCGCTCATCTGTTCCATCTGAATTGACAAGGTACAGTGCGTGTTCGATTTTAGTGCAGCCATCCACGACTACCCGATTGATTCTTTCTACCACAATAGTCTTACCATCAGGCGAAACGTCTATACTTTTATAGGTATGATTGCCTTCGGCAGTGAGAATAATCTTGCGCTCGCCTGTATGTATGTCTTTGTAACCGATACTTTTAGCGGTACTCCAGACTAATCTCTGGCTGTCGGGCATCCAATCTGTGTCAGTGACTTCTCCGTACCATGTTTGTGCCGACAAATTATCCACAAATACCAATTCGTCTAAAGTAAAATCGTAATAAAATAAGCCATACACATACACATAATCTACATAAGCCTGCGCCGAACAGGATATTTTCCTATCGTCTTTACTCCATGCCCAATTGCCCGCATCTATGGGGTTCATATTGATATTAGGAATATTAATCGGAAAACCCGAAGGCACTAACCTACATAATTCCCGAATAGTATCAGTAGCCATGCCGTTGGTATCAACTATCGTAAATCCACATATTTTATCTCCTGAATAGCTATATATTAGGTCTCCGTTTATCCATGCGAGTTGAGTACCAGAGCCGTTCCAAATATTTAAGTGATTGGGTAAATTAAAAGCAAATGGTGTAGTCACTAGCTTATTATCTTGGGTGCCATCCGGTCTGATTTTGTTGATATTTTCATACCACTTTCGATAGACTATCCAGTCATTTTTTCCCCAATCTATGCTAAAACTCATTAGTGAGTCTTTTTGTACTACATTTGTCCTTCCCGAACACATATCAAATGTATAAAGAACAAGGGCTTCACCGTCCGAATTAGAATTGAGCATATTTCGGCGAACATAGGCTATCTGACTTGGATTATTGGGGTTGAAAACAGGGGAATGATAGCGATAGTATGTACCATTATTTTGAGATGTTTCCGTAGGGCAATCGGGCGGAAAATCTTGTGTAATTATATTTTCACTTTCTATAGTAAAACGATAATTACATGATATGCCCTGTGCCATTAAGTTATCATCTTTATTACAAGTAATAGAGGTTACTGTGAGTATAATTATAGCTATATGAACGACTTGTTTGTATGTCATTTTGCAAAAATGAAGCTACTTCGGTTTCCAAAACCGAAGTAGCAATGTAGTTTTATAATTTGATGAATTTATCGGCAGTTTGCCATTTTTCACTCGTGATTCGATAGATATAAGTTCCTGCTGCTAACTTACTTACATCATTTGTAATTTGATGATTACCTTTCGGAAGCATTCCATAGTAAGGAATGTTGATTAATCGTCCCTGCATATCATAGAGTTCGACTCGTATATTAGCTGTCTCCGGTAAATTCATAGACAGTATATTTGATTCGTCAGAAGGGTTTGGAACAATAGATATACCAATATCGTCTTTATCAATGAGCTCAACCGAAGTCTGTAAATCCAATAATAAGGAATACTCAAAGTTTAGATTATCCGGTTCTGTATATGGATTAAATGGAATCCACTCATCTATTGGTTGCCCAAGCCTTTGCTTTAGATGATATACATAACCATGGAAAGTAGCTGAATTAATCGTATAATTATCAAGATAAATTTGTTCATGTGGAAAAAGAAATTGGAATCCAATTGAATCTACAGGAGCTTTAAAAAGATTAGACATGGAATGGCGAGGCCAGATTCCTATTATATTATCATTATTGATATTGTGATTAATTGTCGCTGTAACCTCGTATATATCACCACGATAAATTATTCCATCTTCTATAGGATAGTCTCCCACGTCATAAGGCTCAGGAAAGAATAAACTTTTATCTTCTACAACCAAAGTTGCACCAGTAGGTGTAGGTGGAAACTGCGAACTCACATGTGCCACTCTATACGGAGGGCGAAGGAGGCGGATAGCTTCTCCTGCATTGATAAGTCCATGCCCACTTCTGTCATCAAAGCCTTCATCTTCAATTACATTTCCAGCACCGTCTGTAATTACCATATCTCTTGCAGTATGTTCCAGTATCCACTCAACATCTTCGGGAGCGAGATTGCTATATATGGGTAGTGAATCATTAGCTTCGCTCAACATCAAAGCTACCACACCGGATACATGGGCTGCGGCGGCTGATGTTCCATTAAACTTGCGATACACATCTTCTTCAGCACTATTTACCGTTCTGATTGCTAATGTATCCGCTGGAGCAGCAAAATCTACATATTTTACTCTTGCGTTAGCCCAATATTCCCCCTCCTCATTTGCGCCTCCTACGCTTAGTATCCAATCATCGTTATAAACTGCTGGATATACAAGTGCACTGTTATCAGGATTTGCTGTATTTCTCCTAGAAGCACACAGAACAACTTGCATTCGACTTGCAAAATGTACTGCATCTCCCAATATCTGTATGCCTTCTGTTCCTCCAGCATTACCACCCCAGCTGTGATTTTGTACATGTAAACCAAAATCGTACTCTACACTATCAACATCATTACCGAGTGCACTAGTCATAATTGCCGCAGCTGCAAAATCAACGCTTCCTCCATAAGGAATGCTATCCTGTTGAGTGGAGAAAATTCTTATATCATACAAAGATACCCCTTGCGTAGGAGATGCTCCACCGGCAATACCCGCAACCCCGGTATCATTATCTCTTACAGCACCTATGATACCAGCACAACTTGTTCCATGATCGGATAATCGTAGAGAAATATTAGGAAAACTAAAAATCCCGGTACCTTCTACTGTAAGTGTATTAAAGGAGCGTCCACCTTTCACTACAGAGGAGCCAACATCATACCCGTCATATCCAAAGTCTTCATGTCTAAAATGAATCCCGTCATCGAATACGCCAACTTTTATATAATCTTTCCCGGTTGTTACATCCCATGCAGCTTCAACATTGATATGGCAGGTATCACAACTGTAAGGGCTCGAAGATACATAATGAAGTGATAGTTGTTCGCCGTAGAGTGAATCATTCGGCACAGATGTAGTAGCAAATTGCGTACTTTCCTGCTGTATCACATAATTCGGATGAGCATACCGCACTACGTCATACACTTGTTCAAGTTCATCGGTAACTTGCAGTACATCACCTTGCACTGTTCCCTGAAACGGTGCAGTATTTTCAGGCAGCACCACTACAAAGCAAGTCCAAAAATCAGGCACACGCACAGGTTTACCAAGTCGGCTGGTAGAGTATCGTACCCGACTATCAAATCCGGGAAAAACCTTAATCAAATGCGCGTCATTCATATCAAAACTCAGGTTGGCATTGAGTTGACTAATAGCAGTAGCAGTCAGGAAGTTGGCTGCGCGACCATGCATAATGTCGGTATTATCCACTGTATTCGTAACGAGTGCATTCTTGTGAAATTTTGTAATCACCATCCTATCTATATACAGCGGATTCCCCTCATCATCCGTAACAACATCAGTAGGACGGGTAAAGGTATTATAGCTGGTGGTAGTAATCGTCATACCATCATCAAGCGTGGAAACGCCCGTAATTAAGACGTTACCGCTTAGTGATGATACACCGTTTGTCAGAATGTTATTACCAATACTTATAGTGCCTGTGGTGCGTGTGTCTTGCCATACCAGATTACCGGAGCTATCATATTGCCGTACAAACATCTCTGTCGTACCATCTTTCTCTGCACCTCCTGTTACGAGTACACCGCCGTCAGTGGCACGAATATAATTGATAGCTATGCGGCTTTGTGCGTTATTATCTACCTGTATGGCGACTTGTGTACCAAATTCATCATATTCGATAATCAAGGCACTCTCTGCACCATTGGCATCTTGGGTATATCCACCTACAAAGACACTGCCGTAGTCGTCCACATCAATAGTGGTCGCGCCATCTTCAAAGCCTACTCCATCGTAGTCCTCTACCCATTCGATATTGAGTTCGGGCGAGAGCTTGATGGTGCGAATGTCATGGTCTGTACCGCCTGTAATGGTATTCCCAACGATATAAAAATTACCATATAGGTCAATATCAAAATCGGTGGGTTCGTGTATGCCGGAGGTTTGTGTCACACGGACAGCATTGGTTTCTGTACCTGTTGCAGCGTCATATTTTACGGTAGCTGATTCCCAATTGAGGGTATTATCGGCACTCGCTCCAGTCACTACAATATCGCCCGACATATCTATCTGCAAAGCTACGGGTGCATCGTAGAGGTTGTTGTGGTCGTAATGACTAATCCACTGTTGGTTGCCATTGCTGTCGTATTTGATAGTACAATAATCTACGAGTGTTGTACCATTTTCGCTACCGCCGCTGACATAGACATTGCCCGAAGCATCTACTGCAATTGCTACGGGTACATCGTGTCTGCCTGATGCGCCGTTGTGCATAGCCGTCCAGAGTAGTGTACCGTCGTTGGCAGCGTATTTTAGCACGATGTAATCAAAAAAACCATTGGCAGCTGTCACCGCACCTGCCACATATACATTACCTGCGGCATCTGTAGCAATCGCCGCGCCGTAGTCTTTGTCATTGGTAGTATGATTATACTCTTGCTCCCAAATCAATGTACCGTCAGTACCGATTTTAGTGGTGTAAACGTTGGTGAGTTGTCCGGTAGTAATGGTATTACTCGTCGTGAGAATATCGCCGTTGGCATCCAATACAGAGGCTTGCCAGTCAATTTCTTCGTCGGGTGTTCCGGTGTTTTGCACCCATTCACGATTGACGATGGTTTGTGCGGAAAATGTTGTGGAAAGAAGTATTGAACAACAAATTAAAATTAATTTAATTTGTTGGGGGGGGGGGTAAAGGTGAGATTTGTAAATTTGTTTCTCATTGTTAAAACATTTTGAAGGTGAATAAATTTGACCAGACTTTTCCAGTCGTGTTTTCTGTTACATCAAATATCGTAAAAATATATGA
>Ga0209185_1002075_pt1 | contig 14923 bp, 22 predicted proteins | sample SidtaG_2_FD_187425 | JGI IMG/M metagenome (GOLD analysis project Ga0209185, IMG submission 187425) | Marine algal microbial communities from Sidmouth, United Kingdom - Sidmouth_Asex2 metaG (SPAdes) (version 2) | ecosystem: Host-associated > Algae > Red algae > Unclassified | place: Sidmouth... | reverse complement strand
CCATGAGCCCGGCTCGGTCTTCAACTATTCGAGCGGCACGACCAACGTCATCAGCGCGATCTGCGATCGGACGATCAAAGCCAACGGCCTGGCGAAGAGCACCGAGGCCTTCCTTCATGAGCGGCTGTTCGGGCCACTCGGCATGAGCTCGGCAACCGTGCAGTGCGACGACCAGGGCACGTTCATCGGCTCATCGTTCGTGTTTGCGACCGCACGAGATTTTGCCAAGTTCGGCCAGCTCTACCTCGACGACGGTGTCGTCGACGGGCAGCAGCTCTTGCCTCAGGGTTGGGTCGAGCAGGCCCGAACCCCCGTTGTGACACCTGTGACTGACCCGCACTGGTACGGCGCTCAGTGGTGGCTTTGGGATGCAAACTGCATTCCGGACAACACCGGCTTTGATTGCTCAGACATCAACGGCTTCGGCGCTCACGGCTACGAGGGCCAATACACCGTGGTTGTGCCTGACCGCGACCTCGTGGTGGTTCGGCTGGGCAAGACTCCTGTGGAGCGTCAACCCGAGGTACGAGCATGGATCGCCGACATCATCCGCTGTTTCCCACGAGCATGAGCCGCACCACACTGACCGCTGCAGCGCTTTCTCTCGTTCTGATTGCCAGCGCCTGCGGCGGTTCCGACGACGCCGCACCCGCGAGCGACGCCGTAGAGGCGGTGACCACGTCGGCACCGACGACGTTGGCGCCCAGCGAGGCTGCGAGCGCCAATGAGTTCTTTCCCGACGTGCTCGACGCAACCGCAAGCCAGGACAGCGACGGCACGTGGACCTTCGCAGTGACGTTGAGCTCGCCGTATGACACGCCGGAGCAGTACGCCGACGCGTGGCGAGTGGTTGACCCTGACGGCAACGAACTAGGCATCCGCATCCTCGGCCACGACCACGCCAGCGAGCAGCCGTTCACCCGCAGTCACAGCGGCATCGAGATTCCTGATGGCGTCACCACCGTCACCATCGAGGGCCGGGACCAAGCAAACGGCTGGGGCGGCGACTTCCTCGAGTTCGAGCTGCCGGCCTGATGGCCGACGTCGTTGTCTTCCACCATGCACTGGGCCTGACCACGGGCATCGAGGCCTTCGCCAACGCACTCGCTGCTGGCGGGCACGACGTGGCTACCCCAGACCTGTTCAACGGAGCGACGTTCGAGACCATCGAGGCCGGCATTGCTCATGCCGAGTCGATTGGTTTCGAACAGATTGCCGAGATCGGATCCAGAGCGACAACGGGCGAACCCAACATCGTGGTGGGTTTCTCGTTGGGTGTGCTGCCGGCTCAGAAGCTGGCCCAGCAACGCTCTGGCGTCACCGCTGCGGTGCTGTGCCACAGTGCCATTCCGCTCGGTGTCTTCGGCAAAACCTGGCCGAGCGATGTGGCGTTGCAGATGCACGCGGGCGAGCGCGATCCCTTTGTCGAGGAGGACAAGGATGCGATCGGCCAACTCGTCGCAGCCGCTTCGGTCAGCGAACTGCACTGGTACAACACTGCGGCGCACCTCTTCGCCGATGTCACCTCGCCAGACTTCGACGCTGCCCTTGCTGGGCAGCTCGTGACCCGCACGCTCGAGTTCTTCGACCGTCTCGGCTGAGACGTCGGTCAGTCAGTCAGTCAGCCGGAGGGCCAGGTAACGATCGAGGTCCTCCCCGATGCACCTGAGCAGGTGAGCGACACGTTCGTTTCCGTCGGCCAAGGCAGCAACGGCTTCTGGAGTGAAGAGGCCTGTCATCTCGTTGGGATCGACCCACCGATGGTCGGTGTGTTCGTGGCTCTGCACGACCTCGCCGACAACGGGACCCCGAAAGTTGAGCTGCAACATGTTCTGGCCGTAGATCCACATCGGATAGCACCCGACCATGGTCATCGGTCCACTGAAGTCGAGGCCCGTCTCTTCCGGTCTTCGTCGGGCATACGACGTTCAGCGTCCGGCGACCGACATCGGTGCCCGCTTGGCCACGATGGGTGCAGAGTTCCGAACTGATCGCACTCGGAACCACTCGGCGATCAGGATGCCGAGCGGGGCAGACAACCAGATCGACAGCAGTAACGATGCGGTCTCCCAGTTGCGTAGCAATGGTCCGGTGACCACCAACATCACTCGGAAGATCCAGAACGAACCCCACATCGAACCGGCATAGCGGATCATCCACTTGCGATGTTCGGCCACCTGGCCACGGCGAGCGGTTCGAACGCCCATGATGGCCGTGGCATAGACAAAGGCCGCCATCGACCAGAAGCCGAGCATGGCTGCGGTGCCTCCATACTCACCGACCGAACGGTGTTCGGCGGCAAGCCACACGGCGGTGAAGACGCCGAGGGTGAGGGCGAGGAACGAGATGCGACCAATCAGGGCGTGGCGCTGGCGGTTGCCAGCCCGACCGGGACGAAGCAGTTGGTAGTGCATCATCACGAAGGCGATCGAGTTGAAACCGATGTGGGTGTAGAGAAGGTTCGTTCGAAACTGCGGGCCGTTCAGGAAGCGATCGTGAAATGCCACGCCCCACGACGGGTGGTTCACAAAACGGTCACCCCAGACGGTGCACGCATTGTCGACGCACTGAGCAAGGGCCGGGGCACCTTCCTCTCGGTCCAGCCCGAGATTGTCGAACACGTCGTAGATCCCGATGAAGAAGGCGATCGCTGCTGGCGGGCCCTCGATGAAATAACGGATATTGAGGAACAGCAGTATCACGATGCCGAGACCGAGGAAGGTCTGGTAGCTCTGCTTGCGGACCCCGACCACCAGCAGTACGGCCCAGAGAGCAAGGGCTGCGTACACGACGAGCACGTCGTAAGCGATGGTCATGAGAGGATCCTTCAGTGGTGACGAGCGTCACACTACAACCGGCGGACGCTTCCCGCCAAGAGCGGAGCCCAGGCCGCCGGAGGGAGTCGGTGTCGCACGATCCCGTCACTGGAGGCGCAGCCTCGTCAGTAGATGATGTCGAGCGAGAACCGGAGGGCCGCATCGAGTTGGGCGCGAGTCACGTCGTCGAGGTGCCCAACTGGCTCGTCGTCCAGGTCGTCGATCGGGATGGTGATCACGTTGTCGCAATTGATGACGCACGCCTCGGGAAGGCCCTGTTCTGGGCCGAGGTCGACCTCGGAAGGGATACCTCGGATCGTTCGAGTGATCGGAGCACACGTCACCGAAGTTAGAACTTCAATCGCAGCGTTCCGGGTGAGCACGCACACCGGCCTGCGACCTGCGGGCGGTTCGAGGTCTGCCCAGAAGATGTCATTGCGAGCTACCACTGCGGAGCTGTTCGAGCTGCGATGCGTCGTGCTGACTTGGCGAGCGCTGGGTCAGCTGGCTGGCGTCGATAGGCCGCTTGGAGTTGCCGGTCCTTTGCTGCGAGGTCCTCGGCTTCGAGGATTGCTTGGGCGCCTCGTCGCATCAGTTCGGAGCGGTTCGTGCCGAGATCTGCAGCGAGGATGTCGAGTCGTTCGACGAGGTCGTCGTCGAGTTGAACGAGTACTTCACGTCGAGCCATGGCCATATGGTAGTCCATATGGCACCGGTGCGGCGAGCTCTGCGAGTTCGACAAGGCGGTCGATGTTGCGTTGGCCGAGGGTGCGTTGCGGGACAACGGAGTTGGCGGGGTCTGGTGTTGTTTCGAGTGCTTCGGCAATGACTGCTGCAGCGGCAGCGTCGGCTTGGAAGCCGCCTTTGATGCCGCCGAAGATGGCGCGTTGGAAGTTGAGGTAGCGGTTGTTGAACTGCTGCTCGATGTCGTCTTCGGTTTGTTCTGGTGCTTTGCGCCAGGTCCAAGCGTCGATACGAGCATCGAAGACCCTTGTGCCCAACGGTGCCTCCGGCCAGAATCAGTCATCATGGACCTGCCCAGAATCGACCGTGCGGTCGCACCCGCAGTGCCCACCGCACGTCCCGGGGTTTACAGCATGTTCGTCTCCGACGGCGGCCTCTACATGGTCAAGACCGGGTCGGGTTGGCTCATGGACGACCGAACCAATCCTCACCGAGAGTCGATGGTCGAGACAATCCGCGTGATCGAGCGAACGCTCGATCCAACCAACTTGGCCGCCGAGGCGGAACACCGACCTGGCTCGTTGTTCGTGGCCGGCCCTTCGCTTCAGAACATCACGCTCGAACGGCGATTCGACGGTGCACTCGATCTCTGCTTCGAAGACGGGAACGGGAAACATCAGGTCCAGTTCGATGAAAAGCGCCGTGACGAAGTCGACACCTTCGTCGACCAGATGCGATCGCTGTCTCAACCCGCTCCGCCTGATCATGGCGTCCTCTTGTATGAAGGCACACCCATCGAAACCATTGCCTTGCCGTCGCCCTGCTGGGGCGCCACACCTCACCTCGCCGATGCAGACGGGCGACTCTTTGTCGAGCACCTCGCACCGACGGGGAAAACGCATGCCGACAAACGCGTCGTGTATCGATCGAACGAAGAGGAACAAGCCAGCTACGTCGCTGGCGAGCTCGACCTCCAACAGTTCTGCGAAGGGCTGGTCTTCGACGCTTACCAGTGGTCGCCAAGCAAGCCACGAACGCGTTGATGACCGGCCTGGGTAGGCCGGTCATCTGGGTAGTGCACTGTTTGGCTACAGCTGCCAGAGGGGAACCAGCGCTGTCATGCCATCAGTTGGGGTTCAGCTGAACCAGGCTCAGCTGGAGGGGAGAAGCACAGCATCGATGATGTGCACCGTTGCATTCGCAGTCGGAACATCCATGCACAGGGTGCTGGCTGCACCATTGACCGAAAGCGCATCACCATCAGCAGCAAAGGTGAGCTCTTCACCATTGACCGTGGTCGCTGAACCAGCAGCAATCAGATCAGCTGAGCTGAGGCTCTCTCCACCAATCACGTGAAGGGTGAGAACACTGGTCAACAGATCAGTGTCAGCAAGAACAGCAGCGAGCTGATCCTCAGGCAACGCAGCGAACGCATCGTTAACGCAGCGAAAGCATCGTTGACCGGAGCAAAGATCGTGAACGGACCATCAGAGTTCAGCGTGTCAACCAAACCAGCAGCATCAACAGCAGTGACCAGCGTGCTCAGCAACGGGTTGTTCGAAGCAGCAGTCGCAGCAGTGTCATCAGCCATACCAGCAAAGGAACCTTCGCCCTCAGTGGGAACAGCTGAACAAGCAGCACCCGTCGGCATCAACACGCCCTCTTCCATAGCGCCTTCTTCCATCGCGCTGTCGTCTTCCATAGCGCCACCGGTGAGGGCAGCAATGGCATCGAGAGCGACCTGAGGAAGCAAGACAGCATCCACGATGTGGACGGTGCCGTTGGCGACCGGAACGTCAGAACAAATCACGTTGGCGTCATTGACCATCGTGCCATCAGCACCGAGAGTGACCTCGCCGCCTTCGACCGTGGCGAAGGAGTTACCCGCAAGCGCAGCAGCGTTGTTGTCGCCCCCGACCACGTGATACGTCAACACGCTGGTGAGAAGGTCCTTGTCAGCAAGAACCGCAGCCAGGATGTCTTCAGGGATCGCAGCGAAGGCATCGTTGGTGGGTGCAAAGATCGTGAACGGACCATCAGAGTTCAGGGTGTCAACCAGGTCGGCTTCGACCACAGCAGTCACCAACGTGCTCAACAGCGGGTTGTTCGATGCAGCAGTTGCTGCGGTGTCATCAGCCATACCGGCAAAGGAGCCTTCGCCGTCAGCGGGCACAGCGTCACAAGCCGGGCCGAAAGCACCGAGCATGTCGCCCATTGCGTCGCCTTCTTCCATGGAATCGTCTTCCATGGCAGCTTCGGTGGTGATGGGCTCATCGATGGCGGCGTCGTCGCTGGCGCACGAGGCAACAAGCAGACCAGCAGCAGCAACAGCAGCGACGAAACGTCGACCAGTGCGGCTCTTCGGGGTGTTCTTGGTAGTGATGATTGCGTTACTCATGGTGTTTCCTTTTCCTTGCGGATTGTGATGTCGAAATACCGACACAATGCGATTGATTGGCGGGGGTGGCGCCCGGAGGCTCCGTTTGGCAATGGTTCGGTGCGGTCCAGTGTCTGGATGGATCCATCCCGATCTTTTCCTCGAGCCGTGGCCGAAGGCCGTCGCTACGGGCCTGGGTCAGGTGGTCTCGCCGATGAAGAGACGAGCTTCGCTCGGTCGATCTGAACCGGTATCCGGCTCGACGGTGATCCCCCATGCAGCAGGATCTCGGCCGCCGAGCGTCAACTCGACCGTCACGTTTCCATCTGAATCGGGGACGAAGAGGCCCGTCGGGCTCGTTCCCTCATCGTCGATCAGCCAGAGTTCGTAGGCGTTGCCCTCGCCGGGGTCGCTCAGACCCGCAGCGATCAGTACTGCCCGGTCCTGCGATGCCGACCACACGACTCGTGCTTGGCCGGCATCACCCGAAAGGGGCAGCGTGATCGCATCAGCGGCAAACACCACATCGACATCATCAGCGGAGCTCGCCAGTTGAAGTCCGCCCACGAAACCGACGATTGCGACAACAGCGGCAGCAATTGCTGCCGACACTCGTTGTCGAGGCTGATCGAGTCGTTTGCGCTCGGCCAGATCGACCACACGTTCCGGCAGGACCGGAGCGACTTGTCGAATGTCCCCGATCTCGGCCATGACTCGAGCCTTCAGAAGTTCAGGTGGTGGGGTGACTGTCGATTCAGCCAGGCGAGCTGCGGTCATGCTGTAGTCACGGACATCAGTCGAGCAGATCGCACAGCTCGGATAGTGAGTCTCGAAGGCTCGACTCTCGTCATCGTCCAGTGCATTGAAGGCGTAGGCGGCCGCCAGATGGTGCAGATCATCGGTCATGAATGAAAGCGATCCATCCCGTTTGATGTTTTTCATCGTCGCCCTCCTTCGGCTACCTCGTAGACCAGTTCGGAGCCGAACAGCGCTTGGATGGGATGCCTCTGCGTGACGATCGAGACGAAGCCCGGAGTCAAACACGTTTGTGTCCGGCCATGCCGGGTACTGACGCCACCTGTGTTCAACAACCAACGAGCCATCCATCGATCAGTCAACCTCTGGCGATGACACCCGAGCCCGTCTCGACTCCGGAGCTGTGGCGGGCAACCCAAACCGGGGACAAGGCTGCGTTCGGTCTGCTCTATGACCATCTGGCACCGCTCATCTACGGGCTCTGCCTCGGGATGTCGAGCGACGCCGTCGCTGCACAGGATGCGACACGACAGACATTTGTTCAGATGTGGCAGCAAGCACCGAGGCTTCCTGCGGTGTACGACGACATGCGGACACTCGTGTGCTCGATGGCTCGTCGGAACTCTCTGACGCTTGCGTAGACGGTGCCCGGGACGGGACTTGAACCCGTACGACCCTTTCGAGTCCGAGGGGTGTAAGTTCGCACCTGGGGTATCAGCGAGTGTCGCCGAGTGTCAGTAAGTCCCTTGTTTGCGGGGCTTCCGTGATTCTTGATGTCAGCTCGTATCGCCCGATATCGGCCAAGAATGGCGAGTCCCGTGCGCGTTTCGTGCGCGTTTCGGTCTCGGCCGCGAAGGTCGTTCTGCGATTGCTGAGCACGAAGTCCCGCACATCGTCGAGACCCGGGCCCCAAACGTCGGAAGCATCGACAGCGATACGGGGCCAAGGAAGCTCGACCCGGTAGACGGAGGTGTCCTTGGTTCCAGACTCCATCTGGTCAGCGAACTCGACGTCATTGTGCGCTGCGTGACGCTCCCCCCCTTCCGCCCGCGCCCTGAATCGACGAAGCGACCCAGCCTCGGGTGTGGCGACCTCGAAGTGAACCGCGACTGCGCGGGTCCCGAGTCGAGGCCCACTCACCCACGCGGACAATATGATCGGGCCCTGTGGTCCTGACAGCTGCGAGCGCATAGGTGCCTGATTGATGCTCATGACAGGAGCTGCGTTGGTTTCGTAGCTTCTAGGCATCCAGCCGGTGGACTCTCGAAGTGCCTGCCGCCCAACACACGGGTTGGCCTTCTAACGAAGTGTCCGCCGGCTGGTGTCTCACCGCGGTGTGGCTCGAAAGAGGCGCGAACACATCAACCCGAATCAGGAGTGCCCTTCCGGTTTTCAACCATCAACCAGGAAGGCATTGCCATGAATGTGACCATCGGAATCGATCCTCACAAGTCATCCCACACCGCTGTCGCTATCGACAACGACGAGAACGTGATCGACGAGATCAAAGTCCGATCCTGCTCGACCCAAGCTGCGCGATTGCGTGACTGGGCCGACCAGTTCGGGCACCGTGACTGGGCCATCGAATCTGCCCGAGGGCTTGGCTACCTCCTCGCGCAACAACTCGTCGCCGCAGGAGAGCACGTCGTTGACGTGCCGCCCACGATGGCGTCACGGGTTCGGGTGCTCGACACCAGCCGATCTCAGAAGAACGACCCGAACGACGCCCGCTCGGTCGCGATCGCAGCGCTCCGTTCCGCCGATCTGACCGTGGTGTGCCCTGATGATCACTCCCAGGTGCTGCGGCTGTTGGTCAAACGCCACCGTGATCTGGGCCGGTCCAAAAACATGACGTGTTGCCGGCTTCACGCCTTGATGGCCGAGCTGACTCCCGGCGGTGTCACCAAGCGCATGTACAACATGACCAGGACAAACACGATCCTCGACGCGCTCAACCCGATCACCCAGATCGAGACCCAACGCATCGAGATCGCACGCGAACACGTCACCGACATCAACCGTTTCGATGACCTTCTCGAGTTGTCGAAGAAGCGGATCGAAACCGCAATATCGGCATCGGGAACATCACTGCTCGACATTCACGGCTGCGGCCCGATCTGTGCTGCGGTCATCATTGGCCACACCGGCAACATCGACCGGTTCGCGTCCAAAGCCCACTTCGCTTCCTACAACGCGACCGCTCCGATCGAGGCATCATCGGGACGGCGAGTTCGGCATCGTTTGAACCCGAAAGGGAACCGGCAACTGAACTGGGCGCTGCATGTGATCGCGATCTCTCAGCTTCGAGGCGAGACAGCGGGCCGGGTCTACTACGACCGGCGAGTGGCTGAAGGTAAGACGTCCAAGGAAGCGATCCGCGCTTTGAAGCGCCAACTCTCCGACGTCGTCTATCGGCACCTTGTCGCCGACGCTCATCCCGCCAAGACCCAGAGATAGGTCCGGGAGGACAACTCAGGAACGACTACGAAGTCCAGCGTGACCGGCTCTACATCCTGAACAGCCGGCTCTTCGGACGAGTCACTCCCGAACCCAAACGACACGTTAGAACCCTCGAGCACTGTCATGCCAGGGGCTCAGCTTCGCCGCGCCCGACAAGTCCTCAGAAATTAGGTCTTGACACAAAGAGGCTTCGTCATCTGATGGGTTGCCCTGGTGGCCGGCCCGAACAATATCGAGCGGGCTGCCGGCTAATCCTCAGGCCGGAACGGAAGGCTCCGAACTCGGACACGGTCGTCGGCGATCACAACGAATGCGCCTACTTCAAGGTCGACGGCAACCGCGTCGAGGTTGGCGAGTATCAGCGCAGCGATCTCGCTTGCACGACGACCTTCTTGCCGTCGCAGCAGAATCACCGACGGCTCAGCAGCGTTGGAATGGGCGAGTAGGTCGCCGAAGTCGGTGTCTGAAGAGATCAACACAGCGCCAGCGTTCTTTGCCGCGGCGAGAACTTCATCGTCGGGCGCTTCGCTCATTCCGAGATCGCCTACATGTTCCGCATCGTGACCGGCGTCGGCAAGCAAGCCAACCAACGCCGGCGACGCGTTCTGGTCGAGCAGGAACCTCACGCTGAAAGCAGCGGCAACTGGCGTTCCTGGACCGCGAGCGCGGCGTACTTCAGCGCTTCAGAGATGTCCTCGGCTTCGAGGGACGGGTGCTCTGAGAGGATCTCTTCGTTGGTCATCCCGTCAGCGACCATCGCCACAACGGTTGCGACTGGGAACCGCAGACCGCGGATGCAAGGGACGCCAGCCATCTTGGCGGGGGCTGAAGTGATCCGGGTGAAAGCCATTTGGTCAGGTTAGCCGGACCTCGACGCCTGAGTTCTTGCACACCTGATGCAGGCTGGCGAGGCGGTCATGGCGACATCAAGCCGTACCACCAACCCCGCTCAGGATCCGGCACCTGGGATCGTGAAGGATGACTAGGGGGCAGGCAGCGAGCCGCTCGTATCGCACAGCGAATAGAGGGTCGTCGTGTCCGTGCTACCGGGTCAACTCCACGCCGTATCACCGACACCAAGACTGGCCGACCTCAGCCGACCGGCCAAGTGATACTCACAGTGATTATCGGGTGGGCCAGAATTGTGCGGAGAGAGGGAATCAGTCCCTGGAGCTACGGTTAGCTTCGTGGTTGAATCTTCGCAACTTGGAGGAAGGAAGTTCCAGGGTGGGCTGCCGATGAAACGGGTCGGAGCTGGGGCCTTGGTGTTTGACCGGGTGGGAAAGCTCTTGATCGTGAAGCCGTCGTACAAGCCTAAGTGGGAGATACCCGGCGGCATCGTGGAGGCAGACGAGTCTCCCGCTCAGGCCTGTCGACGTGAAATCAGCGAGGAACTCGGGATCACAGTGGACCCGACGAGGTTGTTGTGTGTTGACTACAACTCTTCAACAACGGACTATCTCGAAAGCTTGATGTTCATCTTCGCGACAGAGCCACTGACCGAAGAACTGGTGGCTTCGATCGCGATCCCGCCTGAAGAGCTTGTCGAGGCCAGATTCTGCGAGCCAGACGAAGCGGTGGCCTTGCTGGGCGGACGGCTCGGCCAACGCGTCGAGGCCGCCATGAAGCAACCGCAGCATGCCTGCTACCTCGAGGATCAGGACTACCTCCCGGCAGATCCCGACCGGTTGAGATGACGAGCGGTTCGCAAGCCCCGACCATCGTGTGCGCCAACGTCGTGCTCATCGACGACGCTCTGTTGTTGGTCCGTGAGGCGAAGCCTTCAGCTTTGGGGCGTTGGTCGCTCCCCGCTGGGAAGCTCGAGCCTGGCGAGACGCTTCGGCAGGGTGCTGAGCGAGAAGCCGTTGAGGAGACCGGCCTGGCCGTGGAGGCGGGATCGCTGTTGGGGATCTACCACTGTGTCGAAACCCTCGAAGGCGGGGCCGCAATCAACTTCGTATTCCAGTCAAGGATCGTGGGTGGCGAGATCCGAACATCACCGGAGCACCCAGAAGTTGTGTTCGTCCCGATGCCAGAAGTCGACCAGCTTGTTGGCGAGAACCTGATCCGAGGCAGCCACGTCTCAATCGCTGTTGCCGCAGCGCTCGCCGGGCAGACAATCGACGACGGCATCGTGACGATCGTTGCTGCGTCGAAGCCACCTGCGACGTGACCCTCAGTCGTCTTTGCAGAGCGCAGGTTGGATATCGCTTGCTTGGCCGTGCGTCGGTTGCAACGCTGGTCTGGTGAACGAGACCGTCAAGAACGCAGTTGACGCCACGTGGACTGCCCTGTTCGGACTCAGCCCAGTCGACATTCACCAGGATTCGGTTCATGTCCTCGCTGCCGGCGACGCTGACGACGTCGTCTCAGTGATGGTCGACCGAGCGTGCGTTGTCCGAGTTCCCGAAGACCTCGCCGCAACAGCGCAGGACGTGTTCGGTTCGCTCACCGCTGAAGAGGCGTTTGCGGCTGGCCCGCTTGAACGACTCATGCAGGATCGGGTCCAGGTCATTGGGTTGTCATGGCATCACTACGGCAACCGCAAGTCGCTCCACTCGCGGCCCGATCCTCGAGTCACGCAGGTGCTCGGAGATGACGCCGCGTTGATGTCGTTTCTCGAGGCGAACTCGGTTGAGGATGGGCCGAGAGCGGCTTCCCGGAGTCTGCTCGGAGTGATGTCGAGTACTGGCTGATGCGCGACCAGGATCGGGTAGTGGCTGCTGGGAACATGACGCAATGGCGGGGAGTGCCTTCCGATGTCGGTGTACTGGTCGCACCCGCTGAGCGTGGTCGGGGGTTCGCGTCGCAGTTGGTTGGCGCGATGCTGGACGACTCTCTCCCGAAGATCGAAGTGGTTCGGTATCGGGCGTTGTCCACCAACGCGGCATCGCTTGCCGTCGCCGAAAGGATCGGCTTCAAGCGGTACGGCGGCAACTACCTCGCCAAACTCAACTCACCGTGAACGACCCGGGCCAAACCAGACCAGACCTTGCCGCGACTCTCTACAGAGGCGTGAAGCCCGGAAGTCAGCACTTCCTGGTCCTGCTTCTTATCGCTCAGGCGGCCCTGAATCGATGCGCTGCGGAACCGCAGGTGGATCAACGTCGTTTCAGGCCGCCGACACTGTTCCCCGTCTCCACCGAATACGCATCGGGCATGGTGAGACTGCTCCAGAAGGCTGCTGCGTCGAAGTTGCTGAGAACCTGAGCCAGCCAGAGCGAAAGGACCGTGCCATGGGTGACGAGAATGAGACTGCTGGTTGCGTGGTCATCGATGACGGCGGTGAATCTGGCCAGAGCATCGCCTTGTGGCTCCCACGCGTCGAGATGCTCACCTGAGAGATATTTGGTGACTGCCTGAGCGTGGGCTTGTGCCTCGTCGTACCAGGGCTTCTCGATTTCGACGAGCCGCTTATCGACTGTGACGGAACCGGCGCCCAACAGCTCTGCTGTTTGAACGGCCTTGAGCTCGGTGCTCGCAATCACATGGAAGTCGGCTTGGAGTTGGAGCCGCTTGCCCAATTCGGCTGCGAGGGTGCGGCCGTCGTGCGAGAGAGCCCAATCAGCCCTCGGGACGTCCGGAGTCACGACCGGTTTCGAGTGACGCACGAAAACAAGTTTGCCCATAGGTTCCACGGTACTGAACGGAGCCGATGCGCTTGTTCTCATCGTGTTGACTGACCGACACCACACCACACGTTTTCACCACCGTGAGGTCGAGCGCCATCACTCGGGAACGGCCTCTGTGCGATGTCAGGAGTACCGAGCGGTTGGGCAGAGAGTTGCAGCGGCGCTCACGCGCCAGCGATGGCCAGAATGTGGTTGCTGAGACCAATGATGCTGCTGTCCCTCTGCGCATCCCGGTGGTGGCGAGCAATACGTATGCGGCGAACAAGTCATCGTCAGCGACGAAGCCGAGGAAAGTCCGCAGCTCGTCCGACGACCACGTGGTCTGCTCGATCTGTTCGGCGACCGGCGGGCGAGCGGCAGACGCTGCGTTCCGATTGACGATGCCGAGTCGCTCGGCATCGCTGAGCGCCTTGCGAAGGATCGTGTGCGTGTTGCGGATCGTCTTCGCTTTCAACGGACGATCGCTTCGGGTGCCCTTCACAGCAAGCCCGGAATAGAAGCTCTCGATCTCGATGGGCGTGACGTCTTGAAGAGCTCGGGCGCCGAGACGAGCGGTCACTCGATCAGCAGCGGTCTTGTAGCTCGCCCACGTGGTCGGCTCGAGCCGCAGCTTCTGGTTGTCGAGCCACTGCTCGAGGTACTCGGCAGTTGTCATTTTCGACTGGTCGACGTGGGTGCCCGAGCGAAGCTGTTCGAGGTGCTCGGCGAGAGCTCGTTCGACTGCCTTCTTGTTCTTGAAACCTTGCCGCGAGATCTGCCGGCGCTTCCCGGTGGCCGGGTCGACGCCGAGGTCGATCCGATACACGTAGCCGTTGTTTCGCTTGTTGATCGAGCCCCTCGCCATGGGTTGAAGCTCGTCGAGTGGTTTATCCGTGCGCGTTTTGTGCGCGTTTTGGGTTTTCACCCAAACCGACGTGTCACACGATGTCCCAGAAGTGTGCATTTTCCCTGGTGAGAGGGTGCCCGGGACGGGACTTGAACCCGTACGACCCTTTCGAGTCCGAGGGGTTTAAGCCCTCTGCGTCTGCCGATTCCGCCACCCGGGCTTCATCTTCGCCGCCACCGTACTTTGGCCCAAGCCATTGATTCGGAAGATTCTAGAGAAATTTCAATGACGAACAAGCGTTCCGCTGAAAACTGTCACACCCCCTCTTCATACTGTTCCTATGCAAACAAACGACGCGTTGAATGCACTCGCCGCAACTCGAATTTCGCTCGCACCGGTGGCTGGATCGCTAGCGGGTATCTCGTCGACCGATGAGCCCGGGGCGACGACACTGCTCACAGCCGCACGCGAGGTCCAACGGCTGGTGGATGCGGTCATCACCGAGATCATCCGGCTCAACGCTCGCAGCGATGCCCCGATACCGGCCGAGTCGATGCTGGGTGGCAGCGGTGGAGTTCCGCGCAACCAGGCCCACGCCGAGATCGAACGCGCTCGAGTTGTCGACGACTTCCCCTTGCTTGCCGAGAACCATCGCAACGGTCAGGCCCACACGGGCAACATCGACGTGCTGGCTCGCATCACCCGTTCGATGAGTGACAACGAAGTAGCAGCAATGCAACAACACGACCAGGCGCTCGCCGACGCAGCACGCCGCCTGGGTGACGAGAGTTTTCGCAAGCGTGTCTCACGCCTCCGGGACAAGATCCGATCCGACGCAGGCAATTCAGCCGCCCAACTGGCCGTCGACGGGTCCTTCGCCCGCATCACGCCGAACAAGGAGCGCTCGAGTCTCCAACTGCACGGCAGCTTCGACCCGATTCGCGGCGCGGGCATCAAGGCTGCCCTTGCACGAGAAGCGAAGTTTCTGAGCGAGCACCCCGAGCTCTGTCGAGGCCTGACTCCGGCACAGATCGCAGCCCAGGCATTCCACGACCTCATCCTCCGTGGTGACAGCGTCGACCGGGCGGCCACAGCCAGACCGTCGGTCCGCATCCATGTCCTCGCTGACCGGGACTCCCTCGTCGACGGGCCGCACGACAACTCCATCGCAGAAACCTTCGACGGCCTCCCAATCGGGCCAGCCACGCTCGGTCGCCTGTGCTGCGAAGCAACCATGCGTCGCATCGACACCGCCCCCGACAGCAACGTCCACGTGTCGAGAATTGCCCGCTCGCCCTCCGAGGCCCAGCGAGTGGCGCTCCGCTCGCTCTACCCCTCTTGCCCGATCAGTGGAGCGGGCTGGGAGTCAATC
>Ga0209185_1002064_pt1 | contig 14989 bp, 15 predicted proteins | sample SidtaG_2_FD_187425 | JGI IMG/M metagenome (GOLD analysis project Ga0209185, IMG submission 187425) | Marine algal microbial communities from Sidmouth, United Kingdom - Sidmouth_Asex2 metaG (SPAdes) (version 2) | ecosystem: Host-associated > Algae > Red algae > Unclassified | place: Sidmouth... | reverse complement strand
TATTTCAAGTTTAAAAAACAGTGCCGAGAACTTTCAATCTGATATTAGATCGCATTGGGCTATTGAAAATAAACTACACTGGACTTTAGATGTAGGATTTTCTGAGGATGCTTCAAGAAAAAGGGCTAGAAATGCTGCGCAGAACTACTCAATTATCTTAAAAATCGCTTTAAACTTGATGAAAAACGAAAAAACTGAAAAACAAGGAATTCAAGGAAAAAGACTCAAAGCTGCTTGGAATAATGAATATCTGTTAAAAATATTGAATGTTAAAGTATGATTTTGCCCTGCCAAAATAATAGCTAAACTATATCTATTTTATTTAATTTTTATTAAACTTCAGGCGTATTTTTAATTAGCTTAGTTAACAAAAATAAATCATTGAAAAAAATACCCTTTGAAATCTTAATTTCTACAATGGAACAAATAGATCTAACTTTTTTAGATTCAATGTTCTGTGAGTGTGATACTGATGAAATTTACTTTTTAATAGTAAATCAAACTTTTACTGGTTTAGAACTTTTTTCGTCTTCTCCATTTATAAGAGTTATAAATTCTTATGAAAAAGGGCTTTCTATAAGTCGAAATTTACTTATCGAAAATGCTTTGGGAGAAATCTGTTTAATTGCTGATGATGATGTTATTTATAAAAAAGAATTAAAAGAAAATATTCTAAAGGCATACAGCAAATTTAAAAACGCCGATGCTATTTCCTTTGCTCTAGAGGATATAGATGGTAATCCCTTTTATAATTACCCTGAAAGATCTATACAGCATACTCTCCGATCAATTAAAGGAATTAGTAGTGTATCAATATCATTTAAACTAAATAGTATAAAAAAAAGTCAGGTAAAATTTAATACTTTATTTGGGTTAGGATCTTATTTTCCTGTCGGTGAAGAGTTTATTTTTATTAAAGATGTTCTAAATAAAGGCTTAAACGTTTATTTTAAAAATATTACTATTTTAAAGCACCCTATAAATAGTACTGGCAAGGATATGAAGGCTGACAAGATTATTCATGCTAGAGCCGCACTCACTTATAAATATTATAAAAACTTAGCTTACCCTTGGGTTATTAAATATGTTATTTATTTAGTTAGAAAAAAACACATTCAAAAAAACAAAATGTTTTACAAAATAAAAAAAGGCTTTTCTGGTATAAAAAAATATAAAGAATTACTTTAAAAGTAGTATTTATTTTAATAGTATCTACTATTTTAAAAAAATAATCAAACAGTTATTTATATAAATAAAAATAAATACCTGTTTTATCTAAAATCTGTTTAATTATAAATATTTTTTTTAATATAATAGATGGCATGTAAAGTAAAATAATTTGTTTATAGTTTAAATTTTTATTCTCAATTTGTCTTGTAAGTAAATTAATTTTCTCTTTATTATTTTCTAGTCTAAATTTAATTATTAACGAAAATCTAATATTATCCATCAATCTTTTTAAAAAAATATTATTTTTTTCTTCTCGAATAAATTTTTGAGTGATTGGAAACCTTAAGGTTGAATTATTACTTTTCGAAAGACTGAATGGCACACTTTTATCATAAATAAAACTTGTATTTTTATTAAAAATATAAGAATATTTAAGCCCTAATCGAATCCATAAGTCTGTATCCTGACCTGAGAGTAATGTTGTGTCAAATTTATTATTTTTTATCACTTGACTTTCTATACAAATAGAAGAAGAAGTAGCTATGGAATATAACATGCTACTTTTAAAGTAATTCTTTATTAGTACAATCTGAGAAAAATCTGGTAAATAACTAAAAGTAGCTTTTTTTAAACTTTTTTCAGAAAATTTAATTTTATAATTATTACAAAAAACTTTTTCTAAAGGATATTTATTTATAGAGTCTTTAAAATTAGCTAAGTGATCACTACACCAGTAATCATCTGCATCTAAAAAACAAGTGAAATTTCCTATAGCTTTTTCTATTCCCAAATTTCTTGCTACTGATGGCCCTGAATTATCTTGAGAAAATATTTTAATTTTTGAAGAATTATATTCTTTAATAACTGCTAAACTATTGTCCAAAGACCCGTCATCAACAATTATAATTTCAAAATTTTTAAAAGATTGATTAAATACAGAATCAAGAGTAGATTTTATATATTTTTCTTTGTTATAAAGGGGAATTATTACTGAAAAAAAAGGAGAATTCAAAACCTGGATTCATTTATATAGTTATAAATTGAGGCTGCAAAAATAACCCAACCTATAGCAATCTAATAAAAAAATATTAGGATTTGAACCTGTTAACTTTTTTTCTAAAGATCTCTTAAACACTTTAAATCCAGATGCGACAATATACTGTAGTCGTAATTTCTTTAAAAACTCAAAAGCATTAAGCAAACCATTTGTACTAGAACTAATTTGTTTATTTTTATACAACATATATATCGTTTCTGCTGCCTGTCTTTTTTTTGATAAATAACTATTATTATCTTCTAAGCCCAAATGAAATACCGGATTATCAATATGTTTTATTAATTTGGATTTAGATTTAAGTTTTAATGAAAAAATATTATCATAACCATAATAATTTCCTTTTAGCTGTTTGTTTATGTTAATAAAAACGTTCCGTTTAATTAGCAAATTAGCTGATGTAATTGTCGTAAACGGGGTTTTAGTTCTTTTATTTATAGGAATCATCTCTTTTTTTCTGCCATATCTCCAACGAAGCATATAATCTTTTTTTGGTTTTTGATCAAAGTATGAAATTCCTCCAAAGCTTACATCGAATTGAAATTTTTGAATTATAAGATTATACGCTCCAATAAAATCGTCATTAACTGGTATAACATCTGAATCTAAAAATAAAAGCCAATCATATTTTGCTCGATTTGCTAATTTCTGTCTAGTTTCTGTTCGACCAATATTTTTTTCATTTTTAAAAAATGTTACAGAAAAATCTTTATTTAATTTCAAATTAAAATTTTTCTTTGAAAAATCATCACAACAAATAATCTCAAAATTAAAATCTACTGTTTTTAACTCCTCTTTTAATTTTAAAATCAAATCTTCGACATTATAATTGTAAATTGGAATTAAAATTGAAATCATTTAAGTTTCTTTGTGCTTTTAATTAGTAAAAATATGCTTTTAGATAGAGTTTCCATAGCTGAATTAATTTTTAATAATTTAAATACTAATTTTGAAAAATTAAAAAATCAATTTAAAAACTCAAACCAACATATTTCTTATTTTTATTTGGATGATTTGTTACCTGATGAACTAGTTTTAAAAATTTATAGTTCTTTTCCAAAATATCAGGAGACTACTCTAAAAAAAAGTTTAAAACAACATAAACATATTGCTGTTCAAATGAATCAATACGATCCTTTGTTGGAGGAAGTTATTTATGCTTTTCAAGAGTTAAAAGTTATAAAAATTATCGAACAAATTTGTGGATTTCAGAATTTAATTCCAGATACTAATTTATATGCTGGAGGAATTTCGATGATGCGGAAAAACAATTTTTTAAACCCCCATTTGGATAATTCTCATGACAAAGATCGAAATTTGTGGCGCGTTTTAAACCTATTGTATTATGTTACACCTAATTGGAAAGAAGAAAATGGAGGAAATTTGGAGTTGTGGCCCAAGGGACCAAGTAATGATAATATTACTATACATTCAAAATTTAACCGATTAGTTATAATGGTGACTCATAATCAATCCTGGCATTCCGTTAGTAAAATAAAAGTTAGTGATATACGCTGTTGTGTTCCAAATTATTACTTTAGCAGAGTTCCTGTACATGAAAATTCAAAATTTCATGTTACTACTTTTAGAGGAAGACCCGAACAAAAGATCAGAAATATGTGGTTAAAAATAGATTCATTTACTCGGATGCAGATTCGAAAAATTTTTAAAAAGGGTATTATAGAAAACCCGCATCAATACAAAAAATAATACTTAATGAAAGATAAATTTTACTTGGATCTTATTGTATATTCTTTTACAATTTATTGTTTTATGACAGTTCTAGGTAAAGTTTTCACAACCAGAGGCGAAATATTTCCTTTTTTTCATTGGGGATTATATGCTACAATACCTCAGGATATTTCAAGAAAAGATATCCTTATTTACAATGAAGGAAATGACAAACCTAAATCTTTTTTTGAAGAAACATCTAAAAAAATTGGTGCTACTCAAACTAGAAATCTGTTAAAGCAACTTAAAGATTGTATGAAAAAACAGTGTTTTGATTTTACTATAAAAACTATTGAATCACACATTACAGAAGGAAGTTGTGCTATATTCTACTCCTTTACCTCTAAAAAATCGGATACCATTGGTTATATATATAATGGAAAACTATCTAAAATTAACTGTTTGAAATGAAAATAGAATTATTAAAAAAACATTGGTTTTGGAGTCAGGTTTTAAAAAAGACAGATCTTTTAAATCAGTTACCCAGTGTAATTAATAATAATATTAAAATTAGTCTCTACGTATTTTATGGAGTTGTTTTTCATTTTTTAACTGATTATCTATACCATATTGATGAATTATTACTTTTTAAAAGTAAGTTACCTTTGTGGAGTTTATTTTGGATAAAAGCCTTTCCATCTAATATATCATGGAGCTTTATTTTTGTAGTAACCTCTAGTGTAATTAATACATTTTGCTTATTGAGAATTGAAAACAAAAGAATCCGCTTTTTAAATTTTATCAGTTTTTTTCTTCTTTTTAGTGCCTTAAATTCAAATTACAAGATAAATCATAATCTTCATGCATTATTAATTCCTTTATTTTTCTTTTCCTTTATAGATTTAAAAAAGAAAGAATGCTATCAAAACTCATTGGTTTTTCTTACTGCTGTTTTTTCTTTGTTAACTCTTTATACTCTTTCTGGGCTTTGGAAAATATTACGAGGTCTTGTTCATATCGTACAATCCGAAAAAGGAATTTTCAATTTAGACGCAATGAATCGGCTTTTGGAATATCAATTTTTATATGGCCAAAAAACATCGTTAGGGCTTTGGTTAATGGAGCACACAACTATAGGTTTTGTAGCTTTATGGTCAGGTATTCTATTAGAGTTTTTTTCTATTATTATTTTCTTTTATTCTAAATTTCATAGAATTTGGGGAATATCATTAATTTTACTTCATATAGCTATTTCAATTACAATGGGTGTTAGTTTTCAATATGCTTATATTTCAATCATACCAACCCTTGTACTTTCCCCTTTTTATGAGAGGAATACTTTTAAATAAAAAAAATTATTCCTATTTTTTATCTGCTTTTACTTATAAATAATAAAACTACTACTGCCTAGTTTTTTTAAAGAAAGGGTGGATTCAATTCACTAATCGATTACTTTTTTAAAGATAATATTTGCTAAATAATTATTATTTCGTGTAATTACACGAAATAATAATTATCATATAATCAATTATATACCGTTGTATAAAACAAACAATTATGGAAGTACCACAAAATCTTCAAATCAAAAGCTTTGCTCAATATAAACAATGGTATAAGCAAAGTGTTGAAGATCCTGATAAATTTTGGAATGCCATAGCTCATAAATTTCTTTGGAAAAAAAAATGGCATAAAACCTTAGAATACGATTTTAATACCCCAGAGGTAAAATGGTTTGAAGGTGGTAAATTAAATATTACTGAAAATTGTTTAGATAGACATATTGAAAAACTAGGTAATAAAACCGCAATTATTTGGGAACCTAATGACCCTAATGAAGAAACAAGACACATTACTTACAAGCAATTACTTGTAAAAGTTTCTCATTTTGCTAATGTACTTAAAAATAATGGAATTAAAAAAGGAGATCGGGTGTGCCTCTATATGCCTATGATTCCTGAATTGGCTATTGCTATGTTAGCCTGTGCTCGTATTGGAGCTGTACACTCTATTGTTTTTGCTGGATTTTCAAGCACGGCTATAGCCAGCAGAATTAACGATTCAGAATGTAAAATGCTTATTACTGCTAATGAGGTACATCGAGGTGGTAAGTTAGTAAACCTAAAATCAATGTGTGATGAGGCCTTAAATCATACACCAACTATTGAAACTGTAATAGTATATCGACGCACCGTAGAACCTACACCTATGAAACCAAACCGAGATAAGTTTTGGTTTGACGAACTTCAAAAAGTTGCTAAAGATTGTGACGCTGAAGAAATGGATGCTGAAGATATGCTATTTATTTTATACACCTCTGGGTCTACAGGTAAACCAAAAGGAATGGTACATACCACAGGAGGTTATATGGTTGGAAGCACATTTACGTTTCAAAATGTATTTCAACCCCAGGAAAAAGATATTTACTGGTGTACTGCGGATATTGGCTGGATTACTGGGCACTCTTATATTATTTATGGACCATTATCTGCCGGAGCTACCACAGTGATGTTTGAGGGAGTACCTAGCTATCCAGACTATGGGCGTTTTTGGGAAATTTGCGATAAATTAAATGTGACTCATTTTTATACAGCTCCTACAGCTATTCGATCTTTAGCAAAACAATCAATTGATTTTGTAAAAAAACACGATTTAAGCTCATTAAAAGTCTTAGGAAGTGTTGGTGAACCTATAAATGAAGAAGCTTGGCACTGGTATAATGACCATATAGGTAATGGCAATTGTCCCATAGTAGATACCTGGTGGCAGACAGAAACTGGTGCTATTATGATTTCTCCCCTAGCTGGTATTACTCCTACTCGACCAACTTTTGCAACATTACCCTTACCAGGAGTACAGTTGGCTTTAATGGATGAAAATGGTAACGAAATTGAACAAAAATCAATACAAGCTGATGGACGTTTAGCTATTAAATTCCCTTGGCCTTCGATGGCTCGCAGTGTTTATAATGATCATGAGCGCTATAAAAACGTATACTTCTCCCAGTTTTCTGGAATGTATTTTACCGGAGATGGCGCGTATCGTGATGCTACTGGAAATTATAGAATCACAGGTCGTGTAGATGATGTAGTAATTGTTTCTGGACACAATTTAGGAACCGCTCCTATCGAAAACGCAATTAATGAGCATGTAGCTATTGCTGAATCTGCCATTGTAGGTTTTCCTCATGATATTAAAGGAACCGCACTTTGTGCATACATTACTTTGCATGAGGGTAAAAAAAAATCAACCGAATTAGTAGCTGAAATAAAAAAATTGGTTTCTGATACCATAGGACCAATAGCTCGTCCCGATATAATCGTTTTTGTAAGTGGATTACCCAAAACGCGAAGTGGTAAAATTATGCGTCGTATTTTAAGAAAAATTACGTCTAATGAAACGGATTCATTAGGAGATACTTCTACATTATTAAATCCTGATGTAGTGCAAGAAATTATTACTGCTTTTAAAAACGTTTAGAAATTATTAAAAATCTAATGAGTACTGAAAAGTCAATTTTAAAAGAGATTTTTAAGGAAATTCCTTTTAAACTAAAAGAGATTCCTGAAATTCAAAATAAATTTAAAAAACTACATTTTAAAAAAGGAGATATCATATTAAAGGTTGGAGATACTGTTTGTGATCAACATTATGTTTTTGATGGGTGCCTAAGGGCTTATTTTATTGATAGTATTGGTAAAGAACATACATTACAATTTGCTATTAAAGATTGGTGGATTAGTGATTACACTGCTTTTTTTTCAAGTACTAAGGCAATTATGAATATAGAATGTCTACAGGACGCTATTTTATATCGAATATCTAAAATAGATATGGAATTGTTATTTAAAGAAAAAGGAGTACTAGAAACTTTTTTTAGAAAAAAAATGGAAAATGGATTTGCTGCTTTTCAAAAAAGAATTATTTCCAATCTATCACAATCAGCAAAAGAAAAATACACTTCATTTTTGGATGCTTATCCAGAAATTGAACAAAATATAAAAAACTATCACATTGCTTCTTATCTTGGTATTACTACTGAAAGTTTAAGTAGAATTCGAAAAGAAATTACTTTAGAGTAATTTCTTAACATACATCAATTTTTTGAAGCGTTGATTCTTTTAATTTTGCAACTATTATAATAAATATGATGAAGAAAATAATATTAGTCCTATTAGCTTTTACACTATATTCTTGTGGAAATACCTCCAAAAAGAATACGCAATTAGAAAGAAAATTAATTTCTAAATCAGATAAAAAATTAAATATGAAAAAAGTATTATTTGTATTAACAAGTCACGAAGAGCTAGGCGATACAGGCGAAAAAACAGGTTTTTGGATTGAAGAATTTGCAAGCCCTTACTATATTTTAAAAGATAAAGGGATTGACATTACTTTAGCTTCTCCAAAAGGGGGACAGCCACCAATTGATCCTAAAAGTAAGCTTGAAGACTTTCAAACGCCTGCAACAACTAGATTTAATAATGATAAAGAAACACAAGAAGTATTAGCTAAAACTTTAAAATTAGCTACTATTAATCAAGCAGACTATGATGCTATATTTTATCCTGGGGGTCATGGACCGCTTTGGGATTTAGCTGAAGATAAAAATTCGATTGATCTGATTGAAGCTTTTTATGCTAACGGAAAAACCGTAGCAGCAGTTTGTCATGCTCCTGCCGTATTTAAAAACACAAAAAATACTGATGGTACGCCACTGGTAAAAGGAAAGAAAATTACTGGTTTTACTAATAGCGAGGAAGAAGCTGTGCAATTAACTTCAGTGGTGCCTTTTTTGGTCGAAGACATGCTTAAAAAAAATGGAGCTATTTATTCGAAAGGTGCTGATTGGAATCCATATGCATTAGAAGATGGATTATTTATTACAGGACAAAATCCTGCTTCTTCCGAATTAGTAGCAGAATTATTATTAAAAAAACTTAAGTAGAATAATTATTACTTCAATTTATAAAAAAGCGATTGATTTCAAATTTGAAATTAATCGCTTTTTGTATTTATTTCTTTAAAAGTTAAACCTTAATAACTATAATGACCTATAATTTTAAATGTAAATAAACAATCACTAAGCACCTGTCCAGTACCAATATTGTGGACAATTTGATAGTGATCTCCGTCTTCAGATTTTTTATTTACCACTATACCTATATGAGTTACCGCTCCTCCTAAATTCCAACATACAATATCTCCTGGGATATAACCCTTTGGATTAGCCGAAATTACTTTCTCTATTCCTTTTCTCTTAAAAAAAGTCATTAGGTTAGGAACTCTTCTGTGGTCAATATTCTTATCCGTAGTTTTAAGTCCCCATATTTTTGGATATAAATTAAAATTATCCCTCATATCCTCATGGACTTCCTTTTGTAAATCAATTCCTAATTTACGATACGCTCTTATCACTACATCCGTACAAACCCCTATATTACTAGGTACATCCCCATTAGGATATTTTATCGAAAAATAACTAGGATCGTAAGTAACTTGTTGTTTTGTAAGTTCTAAAGCACAATCAGAAAGATTTTGTTTCAAAATTTTTGTTTGAGCTATACAAAAATTTATAAGGGAAAATAAAACCAAACAACAGAGTTTTCTCATAGGATAATTCTATTTTTTACAATCAGTAGGTTTTGTATTTAATGATGCCAAGCTTTCAATTATATTTATAACTGAACTATAATATTCACTTAATTGTTTTTTTGAATTACTTCCATTAAAAAAAGGAATCGTTTTACTCACTCCATTTTTCAAGGTATATTCAATAAAATATATTGATGGAAAATTGGCGCTTTTCGCTTTTTCTACTATGTTGATTGAAGGCACATCTCGCAAGCCTCTTGGAACATTTTGTATCCCGTCAGCCCTTGATACAAATCGAGTTTCTTCTGATATTGGACAATCAAAAACTGTAAAATTATTTGGAGCTTCTTTAGTTGCTAAAGTGGCGTCCGTAGTAAAAAATCCGTTTTTATTTGAAACGTAAATTATAGCGCAATTTGCAACACAATTTAATTGAAGTATTCCAAAAGTAATTCCCTTTTCTAAATCAATATTAGATACATCTTCAGGTTTAACAAAATCATCATTATCCTCTCCGCAAGAAACAAAAAGTATCAAACTCAAAAAACCAAAAAGTAAACGGTATTTCATATCTATAATTTGTTTGTCGAAAATATTAAAAAAAAAGTGCATTACCACATTTTACGCATTCTATATGTACATTTAACTAAATTGCACATTAAATAGTATGAAATTGAACAATAAAAATTTAAACTTGTTGATAATTGGTCACGTTTGGCCACAACCTAATGCCACTGCTGCTGGTGAACATATAATGCATTTACTGGATTTTTTTAAGAGATTAAATTACAAAATCTTATTTGTATCCGCCGCTCAGTTACCAAATAATTACTCTTATTTAGATGATATACAAACCAAAGGGATTAAACTAAATGATGATGAATTTGATCAATTACTTACTAATTTTAATCCTAATGTAGTATTATTTGATCGCTTTATGACTGAAGAACAATTCAGTTGGCGAATTTATAAAAATTGTCCCAATGCTATTCGAATTCTAGATACGGAAGATCTTCATTTTTTAAGAAATCAACGTTTAGAAATACTAAAAAAAGGAATGTCCGAAAATTTATCCGATATTGCTAAAAGAGAACTTGCGAGTATTTATAGGAGTGACTTAAGTTTAATTATATCTCAGAAAGAAATCCAATTATTAACTACAGATTATAGTATTCCAAGTACACTTTTAGAATACATTCCATTATTAAATTATAATAAAATAAAAAGCAGTCCCATTCCTTTTTCAAAACGAAAGAATTTAATTTTTGTAGGTAATTTTTTGCATGAGCCAAATTGGAACTGTGTCCAATATTTAAAAAACGAAATTTGGCCTGAGCTTTCTAAACTATTACCTGATGTAATACTCAATATATACGGATCTCATGCCTCTGAAAAACATTTACAACTATCAAACGCTAAAGAGCGCTTTTTGGTACATGGGTATGTCGAAGATATTGAAGCCCAATTAGTACAATCTAAATTGTTAATTGCTCCAATTCAGTTTGGTGCAGGACAAAAAGGAAAACTATTAAAAGCAATGCAATGTCAACTTCCAAGTATAACAACACCTACTGGTGCCGAGGGAATGCTTTTTAACAACAAATGGGGTGGTAGTATTGCAACTGATGCTGAGGATATTATATCTCAAACTATTCGATTGTATACCAATGAAAATTTATGGAATGATGCACAAAGCCTTTGTTCAAAAATAATTAATCGACATTTCGATTTTGAAACTCATTTTTCAGTCTTTAAAAAAACACTAGAACAACTTCAAAAAAACATACATAAACATCGCATGGAAAATGTAACGGGACAAATTTTATGGCATCACAATTTACGCAGTACTGAATTTATGAGTCGTTGGATTACAGAAAAAAATAAATACTCTTAACATTGTAGTTTAATTTGTGACTTAGTTTCAACTTAAAATTATAAGGCTTTTTTTATACTTACTTCTACAAATTTTGATGCAGGACATTGACTTTCGTTAGACTTATTATCTGCTGCAATTAGCACATTACCTTCAGGAAAATAAACAGCAACGCAACCTCTAGTTATTGGATAAGGAATTACCTTAAATCCATTTAAATAGCGTTCTTCTCCATTAAAATAACTTGTTATATCTATTTTGTCTTTCGGTAAAAAACCATTAAAAAGCATGTCATCTTTATGCATCAATAATACATTTCTAGCTCCTTTTATTCCTCTATAACGATCGTCAAAGCCATAAATTGTAGTATTAAATTGGTCGTGACTACGCATGGTTTGTAAAATAAATCTTCCTTCTGCGATTTGTTTATTTGCTGTTTTAGTAATTGAAAATTGAGCTTTATTTTTTCCTTTTATAAAACTTCCTTCCCTTGCACAATTAGGTAAATAAAAACCTCCGGCCTTTTGTACACGCTCATTAAAATTATCAAACCCTTCAATTACATTGGCAATTTTTTCTCTAATTAATGAGTAGTCAGTTGCAAATTTATTCCAAGTTACTGTGGTTTTATTTTTTAGGACCTCTCCTGCTATTCCACATATAATTTGTGTTTCACTTTTCAGGTCTTTTGACACAGGAGTTAAATCTCCCTTGGACATACGCACACGTCCTGCAGTATCTTCTGTAGTAACAAATTGAATCCCTTTAGTTGTTTTGTCAATTTCCGTACGACCTAAACAAGGTAAAATTAATCCTTCTTCACCGTGTATTAAATGACTCCTATTTAATTTTGTAGCTATATGTGCTGTTAATTTGGCTTTACGCATACCCTTTTCAATAAGATTTGTATCGGGTACAGCATGTACAAAATTTCCTCCAAGTCCCAAAAACACTTTTCCTTCTCCAGAAGCTAAAGCCTTTACAGCTCCAACAGCATCATATCCATGCTTTCGTGGGGCTTTAAAATCAAATGCTACTTCTAATTTATCTAAAAAGGAGTCTGGTGATTTTTCCCAAATACCCATTGTTCGATCTCCCTGTACATTACTGTGTCCACGAACTGGAAGTGTTCCTGCCCCCTCTTTAGCTATACTGCCTTTAAGTAATAATAAGTTTACAAACTCTCTAATAGTATCCTCGCCATTAGTATGTTGAGTAACCCCCATTGCCCAAGCTATAATAATCTTATCGGCGTTTTTTATATGTGTTGCTGTTTTGCGAACTTCTGCTTCCGTTAAACCGGTTTGTGATACTAATTCACTAAAATTTTCTTTAGATAATTGATAAATAAATTCAGCATATCCTACCGTATTTTCTTCAATAAATTTAGCATCAAAAACAGATTTACCTGTTTCTTGTTCTTGATGCAGTAGTAAAAGAATAGCTTTTACTAAAGCCAAATCACCATTAATCTTGATTTGTAAATATTCATCTTGTAAGGGTGTTCCATCTCCAACCCATTCCCATGGTTTTTGAGGGTGTTTAAAGCCCATAAAACCAGTTTCAGGCATGGGATTTATAGCTACTATTTTACCTCCATTTTGCTTTAACTTTTGCAGTTCTGTAAGCATTCTTGGAGCGTTTGTACCTGGATTTTGTCCAAAAATTAAAAGAAGATCTGTTTTAGCAATATCCTCTAATTTTACCGAAGCTTTACCTATTCCCGTAGTTTCTGTTAATGCTACGCCTGTGGCCTCATGGCACATATTGGAACAATCCGGCAAGTTATTTGTCCCATATTGCCTTACAAATAATTGATAGCTAAAAGCAGCCTCGTTACTTGCTCTGCCCGAAGTGTAAAAAATAGCTTCATCCGGGTTTGTTAACTTATTTAATTGTTTGGCTAGTACTTTGTACGCTTCTTCCCAGGTAATGGGTTTGTAATGTGTATCATTTTTTCCGATATACATCGGTGTTGCCAACCTACCCTGTTTTTCTAACCAATAATTTGATTTTTCTAATAATGAAATAATACTATTTTCCTTAAAAAATTGAGCTCCTATTATAGTTTTGGAAGCTTCCCAAGCTATTGCCTTTGCGCCATTTTCGCAATACTCAGCAATAGAGGAACGTTCGGAAGGATCTGGGTCTGGCCAAGCGCAACTTGGGCAATCATAACCTTTGACCTGATTTAATTTAAATAAAGTCTTAATTCCTCTACCTACGTAGGTTTCTTCCCAAATACGATAGCCTACAGAGGCTATGGCTGGGAAACCTACAGCGACTTTTTGAGGCTTGCTTATTTCAATATCTTCAGGTTCTTTCATCAACTTTTTTCTTCAATATATATTATTAAAATTAAGGTTATTACCAATATAATAATTTAATTATTTAAACATATTTTAAAACTATATTATCCAAACTTAACCACAATCTTTTAATCGATTTTTTTAGGCTTTTTATCGAAAACAAAAATACTAAAGATGCTTCTAATATCATTTTAATTAACTTTAATTAATACACTTAACTATGTCATATTCCAACTGGAGTTTAGAAGACTTCAAAGCCTATCTTTTTATATATTGCTCATTTGCAGATCATTTGCAAGTTGTTGCAGAACGAAATTATGCAATTGAAAAAGTAGGTAAAGAAAAATTTATTGAAATGCATCAAAAAATTGAGAAGGATACAGATGATAAAAGCATCAATATGATACGTCGTTATGTAAAACAAAATGATTTAAGCGAAGAATTTGTTACCGATTTACTAAAAGAAATAGAAGGTATTTTTTTTAGTGATGGAGAATTTCATAAATTAGAGCGTAGGTTATTTAATTCATTAAAACACATTTTTGCAAAAAGAAATAACACGTAAACAATACATATGTTAGGAATTATTTTTAGTGCTGTTAGTATTTCAGCAGGTATACTATTAGCCATGAGTACACTTGATAGGTGGGATGGTGAAAAGGATTTTTTTAAAAAGATTGGTAATTATTTAACCCCTTATAATACTATAATAGGCGGTGCTTTGTTAGCTATAGGTGTCTTATATTTTAGAAGTCGTGGAATATTATATAGTGCTGTTGCAATTACTGGTGGATTATTGTTACTAACAGATATTTTGGGAAAAGCTCCTGTTGTTGGAGAGCTTTTAGTTAAAGCCTCAAAAGCATTGGTTCCTTTTAAGGTAGGTATAGGACTAGCTTCTTTAGCTATAGGGATACTTAATTTATTTTAATAACTTTATTTTTTTAATATTGTTACTTCTATATTTTTAGCCATAATTACATTTAAGGGAGGTTTAATTTATCTATTTTATATACATTCTTAAAAAAAGCTTGTACTATTATGGATATATACGGCATTTTCATAAAAAAGTAATATGACTATCCGTTACTAGTACCAAGTTGTTTCTAAAGCCGCAACCATAAGTCTATCAGATAATTTATCTCCAAAATATCTTCTGTTAAATTTATAACAGAATTCGTCTAAATAGTTTTGGACATATTGCTGGTTTACACAATTATGATGAGTTCCTAAAAGTATTTTTTTAGCATTGCTAATAGTTCTATTTACCCAAGGGAATACTTTAGCAGATTTTGTTTTATTAGGCGCTACTACTATATG
>Ga0209185_1002063_pt1 | contig 14992 bp, 14 predicted proteins | sample SidtaG_2_FD_187425 | JGI IMG/M metagenome (GOLD analysis project Ga0209185, IMG submission 187425) | Marine algal microbial communities from Sidmouth, United Kingdom - Sidmouth_Asex2 metaG (SPAdes) (version 2) | ecosystem: Host-associated > Algae > Red algae > Unclassified | place: Sidmouth... | reverse complement strand
GATCTGGCACCTTTTATATGAATGTGATCTATTCCTTTCGGGGACGATTTGGTTTTTTTTCTTTTAGCAGCAGCTACAGTCATGTTCTTCTTTAATAAGCCTGAAAAGGTACAAAAATAAGTTTGATCATGGATCTGATAGATTTGAAAGAATATATATTATTTTGTCATTAATCAAGTCTATTGTAATCCTAACAGACTCGCAGTTAAAAGGTTAGAAGTGAATAGAGAAAACCTTATCTTTATAGCAAATCATTAAGATGAAGATTTATTTCCTGCTGATTGTATTAGTTTGTCCTTTGGCGTTGTATTCTCAGTTGTCTCGAGATCATTATGAAATTCCTAATGTTGAAAAAAAGTTTTTTAATATTGACGGTCATAGTAAGGATAAGAATTTGCGTCTTGATAGTATAGTTCATTATTGGTACAGAGATGGTATCGAAACAGGCACTAAAACTTTGAACAATGAATTTGTTGATAATAAAATTAGTAGGATTCACAATCAAACAAGTAGTGGACAACACATATATGTGTTCAGATATATGGATGAATATATAGATTCCATTTATGCGATACCTCCATCTTTACTTTTTACAAGGATTACTTATGTTGTAAATGATAACATTCTTAAATCAGAGACAGCAAGTTACTTTACGGGCACTCATGGATATGATTTGAATGTTAGATATGATTACAATGAAAATGGTTTAGTATCATACGTTAGCTATTTTTATAGTTTTTTTGGAATTATGTCTGGAAGCTCATCGAGTTTTGAGTCGGAAGAGTATTTTTATGATAATGAAGATCAATTAGATTCAGTTATATTTAAGAAATCTGGTTTCGAAAAGAAACTACTTTTAAGTACGATCAAGACAGACTTATTGAAAAAAGAACTTTTAATAATGGAGAATTCAAGACTTTAGAATTATATGATTATTCTACTTTCCCAGATTCTATTCATCACACAATTCAAAATTTTAATTCCGTAATCTCAACTTCTGAATATTATAGATTAAATAAACAAGGATTAATATCAGAAGCTTGGGCTGCTGATAATAAATCTCGAGTTAAGTATTATTATAGCTGGATAATGGATTCAACTACAGGAGATGATCTCTCTGAGATGGCGTTATATCCTAATCCATTTAATGGATGTGTAGGTATTAAGAACATTCCTTTTGATGTAGAAGCATTATCGATTAAGATCTTTGACCTTTCTGGGCTGTTGTTATTAGAAAAAACAATTGATGACCATAATTCGGAGGTAAGTATTCCGAATCTACAAGGCTTGTATTTGTATTCGATTAAAACGCATGTGGGTATAATCAAGAGTGGTAAGGTGGTTTTCAAATAGGTTTAGAACCCATATTAAGCCAAAACACTCAATAATCGAAAAACCTAATTTTAACATTATTTACAAGATCTCCTCCAAATAGGCAATAAAGACCTTAATTCTACTGTTAAACAAATGTTAACAAATTAAAGAGGGGTAGCATCTTTCATTGAATTGGCCTTTTTTTATGTTTTATTATTCGTTTAACCATAAATTTTATTCGCCTATAAGCTAAGTCCTCTACACTAAACAATTTTATTTCTTACAGATTTCCGATTTAATCACAATTTCAATTGTTAGTTATGAGTGTGCAGCAGTTAAACGACAAAGAGTTAATCTCTTCTTACCTTCAAGGCGATCACAAAGCATTCGAAGTATTATTAAATAGACATAGAAACAAAATCTATACGTCTATATATCTCTTCGTCAAAGATTCAGACCTTGCCCAAGACATTTTTCAAGATGTATTCATCAAGATAATAGATACCCTCAAAAAGGGCAAGTATAACCATGAGGGTAAATTCCTTCAATGGGCAATGCGTATATCTTATAATATGTGTGTAGATCACTTCCGTAGATCTAAAAGAAGAACTAAAGTATCGGCAAGTGAAACTTTTGACATATTCGATGTGTTAGAAACTCATGAAGACACTATGGAAACGACCATTATCAAAAGTGAGATGCATAAGAAAGTGAGAAGCTTAGTAGATCAGTTACCTCCAGAGCAAAAAGAGGTTGTCATACTAAGACACTATGCAGACATGAGCTTCAAGGAAATATCTCAGCTGACAAGAGTAAGTATCAATACTGCTTTAGGAAGAATGAGATATGCCCTAATTAATATGAGAAAAATGGCTGGCAACAAAGAACTAATGTTAAGCTAAGCTATAATAGATAAATACAGTATTACTGTTTTTTTGGAGACAGGTGATCATCAGAGGTTGAGTTTTGTTGGGTCGCCTGTCTTTTTTTTTGTCCTTACCTATCACTTATTTTTTCCAATCTTTTAATTATTTCATACAGCGCTGGACAGTACTTAGCGTTACGCTTATGTAATGACAAATGCTTATAGAAGTCATTGTCTCCAGAGTGGGGATATTGCCTACAAGCTGATGGACGGACTTCGTATATGCGGCACTTATTATCTTCTTGTAAGAATGGACAAGGGCTTGCATTGATCACTCTATCACCGTCTTCATCTACTCTGATATATTGATTTTCGAAATCAGATCTACTCATACCCAATGATTGTGCTATACGCTTACTGTCTCTACTGGATACGATAGGCGGGATGCTCTTACAGCAATTAGCACATTGTAAGCAATCCATCTCTTGGAAGACTTCTACATGGACGACTTCGGCTTCGGCGATAGCGTTTTTGGATTTTATCTTCTTAATCTTAGCTAACGGTACGCTAATATTCTCTGGCTTATTTTTCTGAGACTGCCATTGGTGGTAAAGTGATTTTGACAAGTAGACCTAAGTTAATGAGAATAATAAATGGTATAAAATGGCATGTAATTGTAAGCCCTTAATATTATAAAAAAAATAAGCGTAAGGTTTTGCCTCACGCTTATTTTTAGGTTTTTGCTGTTAGTATTCAATTATTCTTTGACGAAAGTGGCTTGGTATTTTTTCTGTCCATTTATTAAAATGAAATACAGACCATTATTGAGATCAGCTATTGAGATATTACTACTTGCCTTAGCCCCAATATTCTTAACAACTTGTCCTTGACTATTGTAGATGTATATAGATCCTAGTTTTTCTTGGTGATCTAAATCTAAGTTGATATACTCACTTGTAGGATTAGGCCATACATTGAAAGTTGTCGTTTCTATGTTACCTATAGAAGTATTCAATACAAACTCAAAGCAACCTATATCAGGATTAGCATCTCTTATGTAGCCTTGAATATCTCTCTCGGGAGCATTTCCAGCGATGCCTGCATCTATACATGGGCTGTCTGACATTAACCGATAATTCATATTTGCTTGATCTACGAATGATGGATTAGATTGTAAGATATCATCATCATTAAAATACTGTGTCATATTAGCAACATCTCTACTGTAGTTACCTCCGAGACTATTAAAGATAGGCGTACCTGCTTCTACCTGATAGTCTTTAAGATTAAACATGAGCGTATTTTGCATATTGATAACTCCCACTCCTTCCAGATCTGTAAATGCAGCTATTCCACTTGACAGAAGTCCTAAGTTATTGACTATGGTGGAGTTAACGATATCTAATACAATAGAAAGTTCCATGCTATCAGAAACATTATGAGAAATGGCACCACCCCTTCCTTCATCTTCAGCTCTGTTTTCATGTATTAGGCAGTTTTCTATCCTACCTTTGATATCTTCGATATTAATAGCACCTCCCTGTTCTTCTGCAGTATTAGCAAGTATTACAGAGTTACGTAGTAGAAATCTTGCAGTATCTATATTAGGATTACTATCTGCATTAAATGCAATAGCGCCACCCGTATTTCCCTGATTCTCTTTGAAGAGGCAATTGAATATACTTGTATAACCTCCATCTACAGTAGAGATAGCTCCGCCAGAACCCGTTGAGGTATTACTAAGGAATTCGCTATTAGTAATAATTAATGTTGTCGTGTCATTTTGGCTTGACATCGCTCCTCCTCTTGGAGCAAGGTTGCCCCTGAACAAACATGAATCAACAGAAACTGCTGCTTTAAATCCGCCATATACACCTCCTCCTCTTGCGTCTGCAGAATTAGATAAAAAGGTCGTGTTTTTAATTAAAGCATTAGTAGTGTCACCGTATATTGCTACTCCGGCTCCCCAGTTAGAATTGTTGGTACCAAAAAGACAATCATTAACTTCAATGATTTTGTTGTCACCATTAGCAAACATGGCACCGCCGGAACTACTACCTGCTGCAACATTTCCTAAGAATGTACAATTGACTAACTCAGCCGACCCCCTGAATAATCTTACACCTCCACCAGCTCCATCCAATGCTTGATTAGTGGCAAACTGGCAATTTTTGATTTTTAAATTGTCAATATTTGATTGCGGTGATTGACTTCCAGAGTAGTAGAATCCTCCTGCATTATTAGCTGAATTTAACCTGAATTCATTATTATCTAAGACAATGTTTTTTCCTTGAAAGAGGTATAATCCTCCTCCAAAACCCGAAGAATCTATTGCTTCGTTGTTAGAAAATTTACAGTCTTTTATATCAACTGCCATATCAAAATTTACGACATCTCTCGAGTCTATATAGATTCCTCCAGCGGATGCAGCTTTATTATTTATAAATTCATTATTACTAAGAGTAACATTTTTGACCTCATTTAACGATAAGCCTCCACCAAATCTAGTGCACTCATTATTATTAAATTCGCAATCTGATATTGTAAGTGATAAAGTTTCATTAACCAGTTCACGTGAGTCTATATAAACTCCTCCAGCAGACTGCGCAGAATTACCTATGTACTTATTGTTGATTAATCTGAGATTAGAAGTCTGCCATACAAACATAGCTCCACCAGTACCTGAGGGATTGTCATTATTCTCAAATAGGCAATCTTCAATCAATACGTTAATACAATCTACTGGATAACAGCAGCCACGATTAGTAGTATTATTAGTGAAAGAACATGTCTTAACTTCTATATCATCTACTTCATAAAATACCGGGCCTGCTGATTGAGAAGTTGACATATTAGCGTCAAACGAACAGTTACTTAGTATTATGGGATCTGAAATAGTTTCGCCAATATTTTCAAATGCAATACTTGCGCCTGATCTACCAAAGTTATTATTGAATTTGCAATCATTAATTACCATAGCAGAGAAGCTAATAATACCTCCTCCTGCACGGTTAGAAAGTTCGTCATCACCGTTTTCCGAAGTCTGACCTCCCGTGATAGTAAATCCATCAAATGTTATACGCTTAGGAATGCTTCCATCTACAAATACGACATGTCTGACATTGTCTATACGATTAAGACTATCCATAGCGCCTGCGTCATTGTCCATGATGTCACCACTCAATATAACTTGATTAGTTGTCGCATCTCTTTGATCTCGATCTGTCTCAGTTCCATTAAATCCGCCAAAGAGATCTACAGGAGCATTGATAAAAAAGGTAGAACTTGTATCCGCCATATCTCTACCTGGCTTATAAGTCCCACCAGCAACCCATATCTCTTCTTCTGTAACGATAGTTGTTCCGTTAAATTTGTCTAAAGCATCATCGAGAAGTGTAAATGCATTTTCCCAACTAGAGCCATCATTGAGTCCTGATGCCGACGCATCGACGTAAGTAACTTGTGCTTGTAGAGTACTGATTAATAATAAAGTAGTAACTGATAAGGAGAGGAGTGTAGATTTTTTTACCATTAGTTTAGATTTTTTACTAAAACTAATAAATCATTCATAAAAAAAGAAACCGCCCTACGGGTGTAGGACGGTCACTAAGCTTTTAAAAGAATCAATGAATAAGGCAAATACTCAATCTCAAACCTATAACTTCAATTAATATGCCAAAATTCCTCTATAGCTTGAGAATGTCGCCGTGATGTCCTTTGATAATTGTACTAAAATAGGCTACATTTGCATACTTTTTGAAACTCTACAATTATTACAGATAATAAGCTCTCATTATGGCTCTAATAGGAAAAATAAGACAACATTTCTGGTTTGTCCTCATATTACTCGGATTGGCACTTGCGGCCTTTCTTATCATGGATACATCATTATCTAATACTAGCCGTGGTGCATCTGATGCTCAGATAGGTTCTATCAACGGTCAGCAGATAGATTATAATGAGTTTACGAGAACAGAACAAGCCTACTTTGGAGGTTCTACGGCTGATGCATTTGCTAAGAAAAATACGATATGGAATTATTTCGTAGAGCGAGCATTAGTCAAAGAAGAAGCGGATGCTTTAGGTCTTAGTGTATCGTATGACGAATTAATGGACTTACAGTTTGGTAATCCGCCATCTCCGATTATCACTCAGAATCAATGGAAGCCTGCTGATCTGCAGAGTATCAGAAACTCTCTCACAAGTGGTGAAGCTATCAATCCTAATCTGGAATCATACTGGATAGAGCAAGAGCAGCAGATTATTAATGAAGCATTAAAATCTAAACTGAACAGTGTTATATCAAAAGCGATCTATACGCCATCATGGTTAGCAACTGAGTCTCATAATTCTGAGAATACAAAAGTAGATTTCAAGTTTGTAAAAATCCCTTTTGATCAGATTGATGGTGCTGGAATAACAGTATCAGATTCTGACATTAAAAATTATGTCTCTACAAGAAGAGACCAATTCGAGCAGAAAGAAGAAACAAGAGTAGCAGAATATGCAGTATTTGATGTAGTACCTTCAGCTACTGATTCTGCTTACTGGATGGAGAAAGTAGAAGAGATGAAGACCAACTTTATGGAAGCTAAGAATGATTCTCTTTTTGTGACAAGTAATAAAGGTTACTACACACACTTATACAACGGCTTAGATCAGATATCTGATAATAATAGAAATGCAATATCAGCGCTTAATCCAGGAGAATATTATGGACCATTCAGCGAAGCAGGTTCTTATGCCATCGTTAAGATGCTCGACAAGAGAGTTGTTCCAGATACAGTATCAGCTAAGCACATCTTAAGAAGAATAGATCCTAATGTACCTGGTAGTGCAGTAGCAGCAGAAGCATTTATAGATAGTATTAATACAGTACTTAAGAGAGGTAGAACTTCTTTTGATACACTTGCTGTAAGACACAGTGAAGATCCTGGCTCAGGTGCTAAGGGTGGTGATTTAGGTAAGTTTACTCAAGAGACGATGGTGCCAGAATTTGCTCAAGCAGCTTTTATCTATGGTAAGACAGGTGGCATTTATAAAGTTAAAACACAGTTTGGATATCACTTAATCAAAGTAGGTGAGCAGATCTATAATAACGATAATCCTAAGTACAAATTTGCATCTATAAGTCAGGATATCATTCCTACACAGGAGACTCAAGATACTAAGTATGATGAGGTGACCGAATTAATAAGTCAGAATAGAGAAGCAGCAGACTTGGCTAAAGCACTTGAGGCTTACCCTAATGTGACGATGCAATCTTCTGCTCCACTTAAGATTAATGATTATGCATTCGGGACACTCGGAAGTGGTCAGACACAGCGTGATATGGTTAAGTGGGTTTTTGATGTAAGTACAGAAATCGGAGATGCATCATCAGATGTATATAGATTCTCTGATCCTGTAAGATATTATGACAACAAGTATGTTGTCCTTACACTTAAGTCTATCGTACCAGCTGGTATGCCGACTGCTGATATATTAAGATCACAAGTCGAGACTGCTGTTATGAATCAGATGAAAGGAGACAAGCTTAAAAGCTCTCTAAGTGTGTCCACGCTTGATGCTGTAGCGTCTCAGTATAATACAACTGTAGAGACGGCTACTGATGTTACGGCTTCTAGCCCATTTGTTCCAGGTGTCGGTACTGAGCCAGATGTTATCGGTACTGCTTTTGACTTAGCTGCCCAAGCGGTATCTAAGCCTATCGTAGGAAGCAGTGGTGTTTTTGTTATAGAGAAAGTAAGAACGATGGATGCAGGAGCACCGTCTAATATCCCTTTCCTTAAGACAAGTGTATCTACATCGACTAAGAGTCAGGTAGGATTTAAGATTATAGAAAATATGAAGAAGAGAGCTGATATTACAGATAAGAGAGCTTCTTTCTTTTAGTCAGAAATAACATAGAATAAACTATTAGAAAGCTCATCGACTGTGTCGGTGAGTTTTTTTTGTTCTAAAATGGCAGTTTGACAAACTCTATCCTGACCTGCTTTGCCAGAATGATCACTATATTCTGTATTTGAGGAATTTGATTTAAGTTATATTTCATTTCTAAGCTCTGCTAACTTACTTAATTCTGTATCATTTTGAGCTGCAGAAAGTATGGGCCTAACTTGGCATAAATATTTTCTCTTTCTGCTAAAGTATTCTGTTTCTTGACTTAACTTATAAAAAGCAACTTGTACTATTCTCGTTCCGGTCGTAAGCTTAATAATATTTGTATTTGTATTGGTTAATTCAATAGAAAGACAACCACAATAACCAGCATGAATTATAGTTGACAATGACAACCCAAGCCTACCATAAGAACTTCTCATGTATAGTTTACATGAAATATCTTTAGGAAGCTTTATGTATTCAAGTGTAGAAGCTAAAACTGTTTGATTAGGATATAGTACAATTTGTTCTCCTAGCAATCGCCTTGTTTGTGAAAAGTATGATTGCATGTGGCACTTACCTACATTTTCTTTTGAATCTATGTTTATGTAAGGATTTCTACTAAGGTTTGAAACAAGAAAATCTGTTCCTAATCGAAGGTCAATAGTTAATTCACCTAACTGTTTTTTTCTATCTAATAGGGGACGTATTACTATTTTATCTGCGTCTATGAGTTCCTCAATTTCCGGTTTTGTCAGCATTTCAATTATTTATTCCAAATAGACTTTACGAGATAATTACTTATTGATTTTTCAATCAAATTGTTTACAATTCTATAAGAATTTGAACTATCTATACTCGTGAAGATTTTGCCACGATTTGTCCATTGGTCCCACCCATATTGATATATTCCGTGTAATTCTTTTTCATCTTGTATTTCAATTGGTAGAAAATTTTGGAAATCATCACTTTGAATTTCCGAATATCTTTTTTCCAAATTAAGTTTAGTAATAAGAGACGTTGAGTTTTTTATTGTAGTGCAGATTTCATTTTCTGCGCCACTTAAAAAATCATTAACAACCTTTATTCTGTCCTGTGTAGCAGGATGGGTACTCGAATTTTTACTATTTCCTGCTATGAAATCTAAGTAATCATTTAATTTATTTGAAACATATTGAGCGGCAAAAATATCTGCAAAATGCTCCATGTAGTATCTTTGCTGCTGAATATACAAAGTTGGATTAGTTTTAATATTATTATGTTTTTCCAACATTATTTTATCAGATATCTTATACTTAAGATCAATGAAATGTCCTAACTCATGATAAAGTACGATATTGTATAAGTAGTTAGATATTTCAAATTCTGGAATTGATAGAAGTATTAATCTTTCATCAAATTTAATTCTATACTTAGACTCTATAAAAATGTATAAGGGTTCTTGAAGTGACAAAGTTGAATTGAAAAAATATGAACTATAATTTAATGAAGTAACAATAACTAAGTTTTGGCTATCTACCCAATCATTTAAAGCCTTTTTTAGACAAAAAACTGTTTCAAATGGTATAGTATTTAATCTACTTCCGTCTAAAAAATTCAAGCTCAATTTTATAAAATTAAATAGCATTTTGAATGCATTAACTTCATCAACGGTTAAGCTAACCTTACCAGATATTTCAGTTTCAATTAATTTTCTAAGTTTAATTAATTTAGAGAGATATGGATTCAACCGATTATCGGAGAATGTAATAGTATTTAGATAATTTAGTTTTGCCTCAATTAAGGATAGCTCAAGATGAAAGAAGTCTATTTTCATGCATTGACTTCTTGTAGATGCTTTTTGAGTGAGCGCCATGTATTATCATCTATTTTATCGGCATTCTTTATAAAATCTGGTTTTGAACTTACCAAATAAGAAATTATTGGTAATAGATTCGAATCAACTTCATAGTAAGTTTTGGATTTATTTAGCACCATTTTAGATTCTATAAAAATTTCTTCTAAATATTTTCCCAATTCATTCTTTTGATCTAAATATTCATCAATCAAGTTGATGTATAAGCCGAAAGTATCGAATTGAGGTATTTTAGCAAAAAACATAGTCAGTTAGTAATGATTAGTTATAAATATAGTGGTAATTAAGGTGTTATATATTAATATAATAAAAAATGTATGAATATTTGTTAATATAATAATAATAGGTCGGCAATGATTGTAATGAGATTTTTAATCTTAAAGTTCCAAATTTAAGAATTAAGCTAAACTCAAAGCCAACGTATTATAGTTATTAAATGTATTTAATGTAGTAAATATTGTTTTATTTAATCTGTATCGAAAATGGATTTTAATGTGAGTTCTCTATAAATCAAGATTAAGATTAACAATTTGAGATGGCACTTGGTTCAGCTTAACCTTTCCACATAGAGCTATTGCAATAGTGATACATCTTACATATATTGCCGTATTATTCGGTATATATTAGTCGTATTATACGACTAATGTACACCCTCACGCAATATGGAACCCATATTTAATGTTTGACCGAGCGATTCTCCATATGGATCTTGATTCTTTCTTCGTCTCAGTAGAGTGCCTTAAGAACAGTGCATTTCTGGGTAAGCCACTTATTATAGGTGGCATGGGTTCTCGTGGGGTAGTGTCATCATGCAGTTACGAGGCGAGGCGTTTTGGTGTGCATGCTGCAATGCCTGTTAAGATGGCTTTGAGATTGTGTCCACAAGCTATTGTCCTGAGAGGGGATATGGATAGTTACTCTAAGCACTCACGATTAGTGACGGAGATTATTGCAGATGATGCTCCAGCTTATGAGAAGTCTTCTATCGATGAGTTCTATATAGATCTCACAGGTATGGATCAGCACTTCGGTTGCTATAAGTGGTCCAAGGAACTGCGACAGAAAGTTATACGTGAGAGTGGCTTGCCTATTTCATTTGGCTTATCGGTTAATAAGTTAGTATCAAAGATAGGCACTGGAGAATCTAAGCCGAATGGTATTAAAGAGATCGCTAAGGGTGTAGAGAGAGAATTCTTATCACCGCTATCAGTCAAGAAAATACCAGGTATAGGAAAAGAGACTTACAAGAAGCTCAGCTTTATGGGAGTGAGGCAGATCAAGACACTGAGTACAATACCCGTAAAGTTGCTCCAGAGAGAATTCGGTAAGAGCGGCCGACACTTATGGGAGAAAGCCAATGCGATAGATAACAGTCCCATCGTCCCTTACAGTGAGAAGAAGTCGATATCTAAGGAGCGGACATTTACAGAAGACACACTTAATCTGAATTATATAAAAAGTATGCTACTTAAGATGGTCGACGAACTGGCTTATGAATTAAGAGCGTCAGAGAAGCTGACGTCTTGCGTGACAGTGAAGATCCGCTATGCAGATTTTAATACTTATACAAAACAGCGTCGGGTACAGTATAGCTCTAATGAGGCTGTACTGTCAAGACACATCTGTGAGCTATTCGATGGACTCAATGAGCGTAGACAGCTCATCAGACTGATAGGTGTTAAGTATAGTGGGCTGGTATCAGGTAATTATCAGATAAGCCTATTCGATGACACGTCTAAAGCTATAGCATTGATGAAAGAGAAAGATTATATAAGAGACAGGTATGGCAAAGGTAAGATTATGAGAGCTGCATACATGAATGATAAGTCAAGACGACCGTCATAGAAATATTATATGTGATAGAAAGCAGGGCATAAAAAAAGGAAGCTCTGATTCCAAAGCTTCCTTGATTATGGGATTATAATTTTTCTTTTTTTTAAAAGGCTACTCCGACAGATAGAGATAATCTGTTAGCACTTTTATCAAGCTTCATATCATCATCACCAAAGTTAAATCCATCAGCGATACTGCTGAACTTATTGATGTACTTTAAGTCGACATGGAAGATGCCCTTGTTATAACCTACAAGTGCTTGAAATCCGTATTCTATAGACTTAGTTGTATCGTTGTAATAATCTAATGATTGGAACTGTGAGTCTTTGTCTGCTTTAATATCTGCGACTGGTCCGAGACCTAATTTGAAGTTGTTTTTTAACTGAATACCAGCGATGAATGGTATTTCTATAATGTAGTAGTCTTCAGTATAGATGGGAGAGCTTTGGTTAAGACTCTTGAACTTATCCATTCTGAATTCTAAACTATATCTTGTAGCAAGTACTTCTGTCTGTAAGAAGAACGGTCCAAGATTTCTATGAGCCATAATACCAGCAGAGTGAGAAGAGGTACCACCGACAAAATCTAAGTCATAGATTCTATGATCAGACATCGCTAAGATTCTATAAGACTGAGCATCTTGTAGGATAATCCCAGTAGATACTTTAGGTCCTACTTTCCATTGTGCACTCAATGAAATAGAGCTAAATAAAATCGCTAAAAAAATAAAAGTATGTTTCATTCTAATTGTAAAAGTTTGAATTAAGTAGTAAAAAAATTATTATACACTAATGAGAAAACAGAATATAATATTGTAAATACTTTCTTGAGACTGCAAAATTAGAACAAAGACACAGTCTAAACTTAATAAGCAGAATAAATAACAGTTAATTGAATATTAAGTAAAAGTTAGGATTAGATATAATGCATAATGTGCAATGGATTATACCAGAGTCGAGTGATATATCAGATCATTATTCTAAGAATATTGTGAAACTTGGTATTTGGACAAAAAATAAAGAAGTCATCCACAAATAGCGTGAATGACTTCTTTCTTACATTTTTACGTATAATCGGACTTAGTCGATATATAGTTTATAGCTGATCTGCTTAGTATCTTCTGTTACTGAAAGGATATATAATCCTGAACTAAGAGTATTAGAAGATAAAGTCGTTCTATCTGAGAAGTTCTTCTGTACGATAACTTGACCTTGAGCATTTACTAACTGAGCATGGTAAGTTCCAGACGCATTAGATGATACTTCTATTGTATTATTTTTATTGATAACGGTGAAGTCGTTAACAGCAAATTGTTCCGTAGAAGATAATTGTGATGTCCATTCTCTCTTGGCTGTAGAACTATCCATAATATAATTATCACCTACCTTTCGCCATACAATAGCCAGTATGCCTACATTGTCAATGTTATAATCAGCATTAGGCGTCCAGGTATAATTAAGATTCATGTCTTGAGATGCGTCACCAGGAGATGCAATAAGATCACCAAAGAACTCATCTGTAATGGATTCTCTAAGAACATTAGGGTGCATAACTACTCCTTGTCGCGATGCCTGTATATCTTCTACATTATTTTCAAATACATATACAGAAAGATATAGCTCTTCAGAAGTATCACCATTATGAGATACATCTACAGAGATATTAAAATCACCATTATCACTAACATTATCATATGTACGGATAGATGCACTTGAAAAGGCAGTGTCATCATTTGAAAATTCTGAAATCGCAGTTTTGATATCGTCTACTTGTGTCATCCAACTTGCATTAGTAATTGGATATAATTCATTAGCTACGTAAAATTGTGGCTGGCCAAAAGCTTCTAAATTACTAGCAAACCATTTACTTAGGTCATTTTCAAGATTACCACTAAAATGTACACCTAATACTAAAGCATCAGATCCTTCTGAGGCATAATCTGCTTTTAGATCTTCCATTGCATTCCATCCATATGTACCACATCTAGGACACCACGTTGCAGTAACTTTTGACATAACCGCTGTTCTCTGCGCAATCCCAGACGTAATAAAGCTTAGAAATAAAAATGTTACCAGGTAAATATTCTTTCTCATTTTATAAATATTATTAGTTAATAAGTTTTTAAAATCTGTAGTACACATAGTACTACGCAACATACGTGCTATAAGTTGCCTGTAGATTCTTTATAAATGACTGCCGTCAGAACTTGACCTACGACTCTAAGGCTTCTCTTATCAATAACAGACAGATCATCACAATGTGTGTGCCAGCATTTCTGGAATGATGTACCGTCATGATTAATGATATCTATCATAGGAATTCTTGCGATAGTATTGATAAAAAAATGATCATCTGTTATACCTCCAGTTGATTTATTAAGGAACATATCAGAGTAGCCCATACGCTGAGCCAAAGTCCATACCTTATCTAATGTACCAGCAGCATAATTCTTAGAGTATACATCTTGTCCGAATATCGGATTCTTAGCACCTACCATATCTATATTAATGCCATACTTGGCTTTATAATTCTTATCATGTTTATTATAAGACCAATATTGTGACCCTAGACACCATGTCTCTGGCCTGTCATTATTTCCATCTCCCTGATCCTCAGCATCCCAGAAAATAATGTCTATACCTAAGTCAATAGGATTCTCAGATATTATACGACCCACCTCCATAAGAATCCCTACACCACTACCCGCATCATCAGCGCCTAAGATAGGATCGTTTTGTCTGGATTCATCTGGGTCATGATCTGCCATAAATCTTGAGTCCCAATGAGCACTAAGTATAATTCTATCTTTTATTTTTGGATTAAATTGACAAATGATGTTGGTAGAAGCCCACTTGTCTCCAGTATGTATCTGCGCTGTAAAGTCTTGTTCGATTACTTCAGCGCCATAGGACTTCATCTTACTTACGATCCAGTCTTTACACTCAGCATGCGTCGGTGTACCTGGGACACGTGTACCAAAACTAAGTTGCTTTTCTATAAAGTCGTATGCATTCTGCTGATTGAAAGCAGGAATATTTACAGGATCTTTCTTAGTTGTAGGAGTAGTAACTGGAGTATCGGTCTTACAACTGAAGCACGCTAGCGCTATTACAAGAAGACATATATATTTATACATAAATTTCATATTTAATAATTCTTAATTTAAGTCACTTCTCTAAGAAACATTCCATGTCGTGCCCTCTTTACCATCTTTAATGGTAATGTTATGCTTAGCTAAACCG
>Ga0209185_1002062_pt1 | contig 14993 bp, 7 predicted proteins | sample SidtaG_2_FD_187425 | JGI IMG/M metagenome (GOLD analysis project Ga0209185, IMG submission 187425) | Marine algal microbial communities from Sidmouth, United Kingdom - Sidmouth_Asex2 metaG (SPAdes) (version 2) | ecosystem: Host-associated > Algae > Red algae > Unclassified | place: Sidmouth... | reverse complement strand
CAAAAGCCGCACATATCCTTTTGGAACAACATGCTTATATTCGTGCCAATAATCAAATAAGTCGCCCATCAAATACAAAGCCGTCGCATCTTCTCGAATACTATTAAGCCAACGAATAAACCGCCTTTCTCGCTTCAAACTCGCCTCACGATTTGGAACACCCAAGTGTAAATCAGAAGCAAAATAAATATGAGTCTTCTTCTCTTCCATTAACTTTGGTTAATCATGTTTATCAGTCTCTATATCCCCAAACCACAAAGCTTTGAATCACGGATTTTTTTTTGGATTTAATGGATTTCTCAGATTTTTTGGTTAATCAGTCAATCATCTCTATATCCCCAAACCACAAAGCTTTGAATCACGGATTTTTTCGGATTTAATGGATTTCCCAGATAATACAACCACAAAAACTACTTAAACTACAAAAACCACATAAACTAAGAAATGGTCTCAGAGATTTCATAAGTATTTCGGTCTGGCGCATTTCTCGAAATCAATTCCCCCAAAAAGCCTGCTAAAAATAACTGTACACCGATGACTACCATCGTCAAAGCCAAGTAAAAATGAGGCATTTGGGCAACCAAACGATTGGGATCGCCAACATAAAGCGAATACGCCTTACTCAACAATAGCCAAACTGTAATAAAAGCACCAATAAGCATAAATAAAGTGCCTATTAAGCCAAAAAAGTGCATTGGTTTTTTGCCAAAACGAGTGATAAAAGTAATCGTCAATAAATCCAAGAAGCCGTTTAAAAAACGCTCTAAACCAAATTTAGTAACGCCGTATTTTCTCGCTTGATGCTGGACAACTTTTTCTTCAATTTTTACAAAACCTGCTTGTTTTGCCAAGACAGGAATGTATCGGTGCATCTCTCCATAGACTTCTACACTTTTGATAACATCGTGTTTATAAGCTTTTAAACCACAATTGAAATCATGGAGATTGTGGATTCCCGACATTTTGCGGGTTGCCCAATTGTATATTTTGGTAGGAATTGTTTTGGATAAGGGATCGTATCGCTTTTGCTTCCAGCCCGATACCAAATCGTTGCCATCTTCGACAATCATGCGGTGCAATTCTGGGATTTCGTCAGGACTGTCTTGGAGGTCAGCGTCCATGGTAATGACGACTTGACCAGATGCGGCCTTAAAACCTTCATTTAAAGCAGCAGATTTGCCGTAGTTTCGTCGAAAACGAATAGCTTTGATGGTTCCGTATTGTTTGGAAAGGTCTTGGACGACTTGCCAAGAATTGTCAGAGCTTCCATCATCAATCATAACGACCTCATAACTAAGGGCATGTTCTACACAAACACGATTGATCCACTCAACCAGTTCGGGCAATGATTCTTCTTCATTGAATAAGGGGATGACGATGGATATATCCATACAGCTTTGGCGCAGTTTTTTTATGAATTAATTAGTGTTCTTTTTTTAAAATTAAGGCGGCAATCAGAGCGGTTACAAAAGAAAAGAAGACAGTACTTACCAAGCTTGTTATTGCCATTACTGTTGGCGTCATAAATGGCTTCATCAGAGACATTGCTTGGTCTATTTCATCATCTGTATTCCCTGCTCTTACCATTTCTTCTTCTGCCAATTCCAGAATATCTGTAATTGCGTCGGGCGCAATAAAGGCAAAAAATACGTAAGAAAATATTGCCCCAAAAAGTCCTCCCAAAAAGCCTATCAAAATTCCTGTTCCCAATCCTTGCCCAAAAGTCATGGTGCCATTGGATTCTCGATAATCTCGTATTCCCATGAAAAGGGTTACAATAATTAGTCCCCAAGTCAATAATCCAACCAAACGATTGCCTGAAAGGTCTAAAACATATGATACCACTGATAGTATGGTCATCAAAGCGGCTAGAATTATGCTCCATTTGAGGGCTATCGGAAATATAGGTTTTTGCTCTTCCATGGTTACTTCTTTAATGAACACTAATCAAATTTAGTGTTTTTTTTTTATTTCCAAACCATATGAGGGATATAAGCAGTAATATAAGCGCATATAAGTCCTAAACCATATAAGTGATATAAGCAAAATATAAGTTCTGTCCATCCAAAATAGACCCGATAGTAGTGGTATGGCAAGTAGTTTTTGTGGTTTTTGTGGTTTATGTAGTTTTTGTGGTTCTTGCCTATTACCAAGCCTACTTGCCATAAGAACGGATAGCGGGACCGTGCGCCACGACGAAGCACTCCACCGTTCTCTCCTTATTTTTATTAGTGCAGTTGTTATGATTTTTACTCGGATTATATACAACGACTAAAACCACTCAAACGACTTAAACAAAAACCTAAGACTTCCAGAATCTCAGCAATAAAACTTCTAAGAATAAACAACCTAAAGCAATGATGAGACACCACTTCCACAAGACTACGCCTTTGTTTATCTCGCCAATAGTCGTGCCAAAATCGGCATCATCGTTTTCAATGAAGTTAATATTATCGCCCTTATAGCTGTCTTTTAGCTCTGATGTGGAGAAATAGTCTAAGACGGACTCTTTTCGATTGAAGTTAAAACCATAGTAGGCTAAGGGTAATGATAGGGTTTTGTAGAGTTTGTAAAATCCTGCTTCTTTGAGCTGATTGTTGATGGTCAACATCGCTCGATTGCCCAAAACTTTTTGTTGGGGAATAAACTCGCCAGCCTCGCCTTTGAGCTTCATCTGCGCCTCTGAATTATCGGTAGGAATGTCGTTTACATTGTTCACCTCTACCAAATTATCGTCCCCAATATTGTACGCCAATGGCTTGATGTCGCCACCAACCAAGGCTATTTTGTAAATCATAGGCACAAAAATAGCGTGAGAGGGCAGATTGGTAACTTTGGCATCCAAAGCACTAGCAGCTAAGTATAATTTTCCTTGTTTGACGTTGTATTTGCCCAAAAAGGTATTGCCGTCTCTAAAACGTAAGATATTTTCCTCTCCTGCTCCCGAAAAACGGGTTATATCATAGCTTTGTTGTACGGTTGGCAAATCCAAGTTGCGAGGCAATCGCTCAAATACATCTTGGAAAACCTCTTGTTTTGTATTGATATAATCAATTTGTTTCTCTCCATCTCTCCGACTTCCATACGTATTGGCTTTGACAGAGCGTAAAAACTGATTGTAACTTTCTATACTTGCGGTGGAAGAAGGGAAAATGACCACATTCCCACCATTTTCCAAATATTGCTTTAATTCAAGCCCCAAACCAGAAGAAATATCTTTAACATTGTTCAAAACAATCAATCTGTACTTATCAAATTCTGAATAATTCAGTTGATTGACGGATTGATTTTTTAGCACAAAGTATTGACTTTCATCAAATAAGGCATTTAAAAACGGATTTCCTTTGGATTGATTGATCGATAATACATCAACTCTTTCCTCAATTTCAAAGGTCAAATAAAAACTATCGTCGTAATTGATGGGATAATCTTCGATAAACAGCTCTGCTTGGTGCCAACCTGCTTCGCTTACGCTAAAGTTGATGGTATCAATTCGGGTAGATTTTGCGCCTAACGAGAAATCTTTAATGGCTTTGGTTTGTCCATTAATTTTAAGCGTCAATTTCGACTTTTCGACATTGGCTGATCCCGTATTATTGAGGCGAAAAACAAGCTGATTGTTGGTATTGAGCATCCGCACAGGAGACTCGAACCAAGCAGTATCTATAAACACATTTTGCTGTGCGACGGCTTGTAAAGGGATAAAATAGTAGCGGAGTACGGTATCGCTTTCAAAATCAACGATATTTTTTTGAAAATCAGAAATCAAGAAAATATTTTTTTGTTCTGATTCCGATTTGTTCAAGACTTGTTTTTGACGATCCACCACTTGGCTCAATGTTTGGACATTGGGTGAGGGCTGAATTTCGTCGATATAGCTCAAAACTTCCTCCTTATTCAAAAGACGTTGGTGTTTACCTTCCGCATCGTTGGTTACAATCTGAAAGCGATCACTGACGCCATAGGCATTGACAATATCTCGTGCCTTGCGCTTCGCCTTTTCGATCAGGGACGCATCGGTGCTAATCGCCTCCATACTCCGAGAGTTATCGACATAGATACTCACAGCTTTATCACCTTTGACGACTTGGCTTTCTTCTCTTGGGATAAAAGGCTGTGCAAAAGCAAAGACCAAAAATGCCAATGCTAAGAGTCGAGAAAGTAAAACCAACCAATGTTTTAGTTTTGAACGACTGGCTTTTTCTTCTTTTACCTCCTTTAAGAATTTGACATTGGTAAAATAGACCTTTTTGAATCGTCGGAAACTAAAAAGATGGATAATTATTGGTATCAATAATGCCAATAACGCAATCAAAAATGAAGGGTAAACAAAACTCATTCAAGCAATTTTCTTTCAGCAAAAAAAAGAAACAATCTCTATTATTTCTCAATTATTACTTATTCACAAAGATAGACCATTAAATAATTCTCTTTGGTTTTAGGAGAGAACGGTAAAGGTGCTTTGTCGTTACGCAAAGTCCCGCTATCCGTTCTTATGGCAAGTAGGCTTGGTAATAGGCAAGAACCACAACAACTACTGAAACTACATAAACCACAAAAACTACTTGCCATACCACTACTATCGGGTCTATTTTTCAAGGACACAACCTCTAAAAAAAAGCACACCTATCCCAAATAACCAAAGTTATGACTTGATTTAACGCTTCTGTAACGCTATGGTTTCAAATGCCTTATGTGAAAAAGGAATCTTCAATTCTTTTTAGCATTTTTTAACCATAGAATTAGAGATAAATATTTTTATAGCATTCTTTATGCCTGTGTTGGTGGACCGCCAAAATTGATGGGTGGTACATTCGGATCATCCGTATCTTTGATAGGACCATTGGCTTTTTCGTACTTCAATACATTGTCTCCTAAGGCTTTCATCAAGCGTTTTGCGTGTTGTGGCGTCAATAATACACGGGTTTTGACCTTTGCTTTGGGCACACCTGGCATAATTCGAGCAAAATCAACCACAAATTCAGAACTTGAATGTGTGATAATGACTAAATTAGAATAAACTCCTTCGGCAACCTCTTCGGTCAACTCTATATTCAGTTGGTTTTTATTTTTATTTTTTTCGTCTGGCATTTTAAAAAAATTTAGGGTGAATCAAAAAAAGCCACCCGATAAGTCTGGGTGGCTTTTCAAAACTTTATCTATTAAGGAATGATAAAAGAATAACTGATAACATTTCTCTTCGATATTTTCCGATATATTTCGTTGAAAAGCCTCGTCGATGCGCTGCATCGCCTACGTTTTTGTCCGCTTCGGCGTTCCGATCATCTATCTAAAAATTTCTTTGACAAATCATGACAATTTATTCTTTAACCATTCCTAAAGTTAAACGATTATACAAGATAAAATTGTTTAACCTAATTAGGTATATCATTAGAATCTTTCAATTCCTCAACAACATCAGCTACTTTTTTAGTTGCAGCTAATTTGTCAAATTTCTCTTGAGAACCTACCGTCATATTGCGGTAGATTTTGGTTCCTGTACCTGCTGGAATCAAGTGTCCAACAATTACATTTTCTTTCAATCCTTCTAAGTAATCTGGTGTAGCACCAATCGAAGCCATACTCAATACTTTCGTAGTTTCTTGGAAAGAAGCGGCTGAAATCCAGCTTGACGTTCCTAAAGAAGCTCTTGTGATACCTTGTAATAATGGCTTAGACGTAGCTGGTACTGCATTTCTATATTCAATTGGTTTTAAGTCATTTCGTTTTAAGTAAGAATTTTCTTCTCTTAATTGACGAAGCGTAACCAACTGCCCTACTTTCATCTTATTAGAATCTCCTGACTCAGTGATGTATTTTTTATCGTAAATAGCATCATTCTCTTCAGTAACTTCAAATTTGTTGACGGCTGTATTTTCTAAGAATCGGGTATCTCCTGCATCCATAATGGTTACTTTACGCATCATTTGACGCACAATGACTTCGATGTGTTTGTCATTAATACGTACCCCTTGTAGACGATAGACCTCTTGAACTTCGTTCACAACATACTCTTGTACAGCAAAAGGTCCTTTGATTGATAAAATATCAGCAGGTGTAATCGCTCCATCAGATAATGGTGTTCCTGCTCTCACAAAATCACTATCTTGTACCAAGATATGTTTCGATAATGGAACCATATATTTACGTACTTGTCCATCTTTCGATGCAACAATGATTTCCCGATTACCACGCTTGATTTTACCAAACTTCGTTACACCATCAATTTCAGATACAACTGCAGGATTAGAAGGATTACGAGCCTCAAATAACTCGGTTACCCGAGGAAGTCCCCCTGTAATATCTCGGACTTTACTGGTTACACGAGGTATTTTCACGAGAATTTCTCCTTGTTTTACCTTTTGACCTTCATCAACACTAATGTGTGCGCCCACAGGTAAGTTGTAAGTACGTAAAGCCTCACCACTTGCATCACAAATTCTAAGTGAAGGAATCTTTGTTTTATCTCTTGATTCCTTAACAACTTTCTCCTTGTGACCTGTTTGATCATCCGACTCTTCTTGGTAAGTAACCCCCTCTAAGATATTCTCGAACTGTACTGTTCCAGGATGCTCAGAGACAATAACCGCATTATAAGGATCCCACTTACAAATTTTATCCCCTTTAATGATTTCTTGTCCTTCTTTTACAAACAACTGAGAACCATACGGAATGTGATTTGACGCCAATTGACGTTTTGTTTTAGGATCAATGATTCTAATCTCACTCGTTCTCCCCAATACGATCGTCTTTATTTTATCATCTTCATTTACTGCAGATGGATCATTAAAATCAACTGTTTTGACCTCATCAAATTCTAAGACACCTTCAAATTTTGCTTCAAGACTTGATTCGTTGGCAATATTTGAGGCAACCCCTCCAACGTGAAATGTACGTAAAGTAAGCTGTGTACCTGGTTCTCCAATAGACTGTGCTGCCACAATACCGACTGCATCTCCGATTTGAGCAAGCGTATTCGTTGCCAAGTGACGTCCATAGCATTTGACACAAACACCATTACGAGTTTCACAAGTCAATACAGACCGAATCATCACGTTTTCAATATTCGCTGTTCCATCCACACGTTTTGCAATATCATCAGTGATTAATTGTCCTGATGATACAAGCAATTCGTCTGTAAGTGGATCATATATATCTTCCAAAGAAGAACGTCCGGCAATTCTTTCTGATAATGGCTCTACGATTTCCTCATTATCTTTTAAAGCTGCTGTTGCAATTCCTCTTAATGTACCACAATCTTCTTCTGTAATAACAGCATCTTGTGCCACATCCACCAATCGTCTTGTCAAGTAACCTGCATCGGCTGTTTTTAAGGCTGTATCTGCCAGACCTTTACGGGCACCGTGTGTAGAGATAAAGTACTCTAATACTGAAAGTCCTTCTTTAAAGTTAGAAAGGATTGGGTTTTCGATGATTTCAGGGCCTTTAGAACCAGATTTTCTCGGTTTTGCCATCAATCCACGAATTCCACCTAACTGACGAATCTGCTCTTTTGATCCCCTTGCACCAGAATGGTACATCATATAAATAGAGTTGAAGCCTTGGTTGTCATTCTCCAATTTTTCCATCAAACTTTCTGTAATACGAGAGTTGGCACGAGTCCAAATATCAATGACCTGATTGTATCGCTCATTGTTGGTAATCAATCCCATCTCGTAGTTCATCAACACTTCATCAACCTGTACTTGTGCTTTGTCCAACAATTCTTGTTTATCATCTGGTGAGAATAAATCTTTCAAACTGAAAGACAACCCACCTTTGAATGCCCAAGTAAATCCAAGTGACTTAATATCATCTAAGAATTTAACAGTTGTTCTTACATCTGTTTGTTTGATGATACGACTGATAATTTTTTTCAAGGCTTTCTTAGAAAGAAGCTCATTGATATACCCAACATTTTCAGGAACAAATTGGTTAAACATGACACGTCCTGTAGAGGTCTTAACCATTTCCAATTTGATGGAACCATCTTCTTGTCGTACAGGTAATTTTGCTTCAATCAAAGCATGTAAAGCCAATGCATTTTCATTGAAAGCAATCATTACTTCCTCTGGCGAATAGAATTTACCTCCTTCTCCTTTGATTATGTGGTCTGGCGTTGATTTACGTTGCTTGGTGATAAAGTATAATCCCAAAATCATATCCTGAGAGGGTAATGCTATTGGTGAGCCATCTTGTGGATTCAAGATATTGTGAGAAGACAACATCAATAATTGTGCTTCTAAGACTGCTGCATTACTCAAAGGAACATGTACCGCCATTTGATCACCATCAAAATCGGCGTTGAAGGCTGTACAAACTAATGGGTGTAATCGAATCGCTTTTCCTTCAATTAAAGTAGGCTGAAACGCTTGAATGGATAAACGGTGCAATGTAGGCGCACGATTTAGTAAGATAGGATGTCCTTTTAGTACATTTTCTAAGATGTCCCAAATGACAGGCTCTTTTCTATCCACTAATTTCTTAGCAGATTTTACTGTTTTAACAATGCCTCTTTCAATCAATTTACGGATAATGAATGGCTTGAATAACTCTGCTGCCATTCCTTTTGGTAAACCACATTCGTGCATTTTCAAATCTGGTCCTACAACAATTACAGAACGACCTGAATAATCCACACGCTTACCCAATAAGTTCTGACGGAAACGACCTTGCTTTCCTTTCAATACATCACTTAATGATTTTAAAGCACGTCCACCTTCTGCTTTTACGGCATTCGATTTTCTTGAGTTATCAAAAAGAGAATCAACGGCTTCTTGAAGCATTCTTTTCTCGTTTCTTAAAATCACCTCTGGTGCCTTGATTTCAATCAAACGTTTTAGACGGTTGTTACGGATAATAACACGACGGTATAAATCATTTAAATCAGAACTTGCAAAACGCCCTCCATCCAATGGAACTAATGGTCTTAATTCTGGTGGAATTACAGGAAGATATTCAATGATCATCCATTGTGGATTATTTTCTCTGTGTAGGTTTCCTTCTCTGAATTTCTCTACAATACTCAAACGCTTTAAGGCTTCTGCTTTACGTTGCTGAGAAGTTTCTACGTTGGCTTGGTGTCGTAGTTGGTATGATAAATCATCTAAGTTGATGCGTCCTAATAAATCTCTGGTTGCTTCTGCCCCCATTTTAGCGATAAATTTGTTAGGATCAGAATCTTCTAATTGTTGGTTTTCTGGTGGGATTTCATCTAAGTACTCTAAGTACTCTTCTTCTGTGATGAGATCGAGGTAGCTTACGCCTCTTTCTGCAAGAATACCTGGCTGGATGACCACATACCGTTCATAATAGATGATTGATTCTAATTTTTTGGAAGACAGTCCTAATAGATAACCAATCTTGTTGGGTAATGACTTGAAGTACCAAATGTGTACGACAGGAACAACTAATTTGATGTGTCCCATTCGTTCACGTCGAACTTTTTTCTCTGTTACTTCTACACCACAACGATCACAAACAATGCCTTTATAACGAATTCTTTTGTACTTACCACAGTAACATTCGTAGTCTTTGACAGGACCAAAGATACGCTCACAGAACAACCCGTCTCGCTCAGGTTTATAGGTTCTGTAGTTGATGGTCTCTGGTTTGAGAACTTCTCCGTGTGAACGTTCGAGGATCACATCAGGAGAAGAAAGACAAATAGTTACTTTTGAAAAATCACTTCTTTTTTTGGATTCTTTTTTGAAAGCCATGTAATTTATTTTTAGCGAGGTGATTCTTCGTCAATAATAGAATGTATTAACGAAGGAAATTTAATTTTTCTTGGGCATGGATTATGCGGAAAAAATTTGTGCAAGGATTTCTGATTTTCCTCACACAAATTTTTATTAGTAATGAAAAAATAATACTCCATCATTTTTGGCGTCGATATTTTCCGATACATTTCGTTGAAGAGCCTCGTCGATGCCCTGCATCGCCTACGTTTTTCGCCTTATCTATCAAAAAATCTCTTTGCCTAAAATCGATACTTTATTATTTATCCATTACTTATTTCAACAGTTTTGAGTGGTTCTTTCTAAAATAAATTTCATAACAACCATATAAGTAATATTAGTTTTATTAAAGCCTATATAAGTTGTTCTGTCTGTTTTAAGATAGACCCGATAGTAGCGGTATGGAAATTGCAAAGCTAAGTGGTTTTTTGCGTTGGCTTTCCATAATAGCGGATAGCGGGAAGCCCCGTAACGACGGAGCATTAAACCGTTCTCTCCTTATTAAGGCTTTTATTTTTCAAACAATAAGTCTAATGCTAATCCTCTTAACTCGTGCATCAATACGTTGAAAGACTCAGGGATATTTGGAATTGGTAAATTCTCTCCTTTGACAATCGCTTCGTATGTTTTGGCACGACCAATAATATCATCAGATTTAAGGGTCAATAATTCTTGTAGGATGTTGGCGGCACCAAATGCTTGTAATGCCCAAACCTCCATCTCTCCAAAACGCTGCCCTCCAAACTGTGCCTTACCCCCCAATGGTTGTTGTGTGATAAGTGAGTAAGGTCCGATAGAACGAGCATGCATCTTGTCATCGACCATATGCGATAATTTCAACATATAGATTACACCGACGGTAGCTGGTTGCATGAAGCGTTCTCCTGTTTCTCCATCGAAAAGGTAAGTTACTCCTAAAGAAGGAAGATTGGCTTCTTGGATTTTGCTTTCGATTTCTTCAAGAGAAGCTCCATCGAAAATCGGTGTTGCATATTTTTCTCCTAATGATAATCCAGCCCAACCCAATACCGTTTCGTAGATTTGTCCGATATTCATACGAGAAGGTACACCTAATGGATTAAGTACAATATCAACAGGTGTGCCATCTTCTAAGAAAGGCATATCTTCTACCCTTACGATTTTGGCAACAATACCTTTGTTACCGTGACGGCCTGCTAATTTATCTCCAACTTTAAGTTTACGTTTTTTGGCAACATAAACTTTGGCTAATTTGAGAACGCCCGCAGGTAATTCATCTCCAATACTTAGGTTGAATTTTTCACGATTGAACCGCCCTTTCTCCTCATTTACTTTAATACTAAAGTTGTGAATTAACATTTTTACATGCTCGTTCAACTCTGTGTCCTCTACCCAACCAGCAGGTTGAATACTTGTATAGTCGATGTTTTCAAGAACTCTTTCAGTTAAAGGGATCCCTTTTGTCACTAATTCTACACCGTATAAATCGCTAACGCCTGCTGATTTTTGTCCGTCTAATAAAGCAGCTAGTTTCTTAATAAGCAAGTCTCGAATTTCACCAACATTGACTTTGTGTTCTTTTTCTAACTCGACCATTTTAGCTTTCTCTTGTGCTTTGAACTCTTTGTTCTTTTTAGCACGAGCAAATAAGCTTTTGCCGATAACGACACCTTGTACAGAAGGTTTTACTTTTAAAGAAGCATCTTTTACATCCCCTGCTTTGTCTCCAAAGATGGCACGTAATAATTTTTCTTCTGGTGTTGGGTCAGATTCTCCTTTCGGCGTAATCTTACCAATCAAAATATCTGCTTCTTTGATGTGCGCTCCAATACGAATGATTCCGTTTTCGTCCAAATCTTTGGTTGCTTCCTCACTTACGTTAGGAATATCATTGGTCAATTCTTCTTCTCCCAATTTGGTATCTCTTACATCTTGGCTATACACATCAATGTGGATAGAAGTAAAGACATCTTCTTTTACAACTCTTTCAGAAATTACAATCGCATCCTCAAAGTTATATCCTTTCCAGGGCATGAAAGCCACCATCAAATTACGCCCTAAAGCTAATTCTCCTTTTTGAGTCGCATATCCTTCACACAAAATTTGTCCAGGAATAACTTTGTCTCCTTTCTTGACGATAGGATTCAAATTAATACATGTACCTTGGTTAGTACGACGGAATTTTGTAAGTTTGTATGTTTTGACATCTCCTTCAAAACTAACAAGTCTTTGAATATCAGAACGTTCGTAACGGATGACAATCTCATTTGCATCTACATATTCAATTTCCCCATGTCCTTCCGCATTCAACAACATTTGTGAATCTTTGGCAACACGTCTTTCGATACCTGTACCTACGATAGGTGATTCAGGTTTCAATAAAGGTACTGCCTGACGTTGCATGTTTGACCCCATCAAGGCCCGATTCGCATCATCATTTTCTAAGAACGGAATCAAGGAAGCCGACACCCCTACAATTTGGTTAGGAGCGACATCCATATACTGAATATCCGTTGGCTCGAAAATCGGGAATTCCCCTTGACGACGACCCTTAATTTTATCAGATAAGAAGTTGCCCTCTTTGTCTAAAGCGGCGTTGGCTTGACCGATACTGATTTCATCTTCTTCCTCAGCCGACATATACTTAATGGCATCTTCACTCAAATCAACTTTACCATTAACAACCCTACGATAAGGTGTTTCGATAAAGCCCATTTTGTTCATCTTAGCGTGAACACAAAGTGTTGAGATTAATCCAATGTTTGGTCCCTCTGGCGTTTCAATTGTACACAAACGCCCATAGTGAGAGTAGTGAACATCTCTTACCTCGAAACCTGCACGTTCTCTTGAAAGACCACCAGGTCCTAATGCAGAAATTCTTCGCTTGTGCGTAATTTCTGAAAGTGGATTGGTTTGATCTAAGAATTGTGATAATTGGCTTGTTCCAAAGAACGAGTTGATAACAGAAGATAAAGTACGAGCATTGATCAAGTCAGTTGGTGTAAAGACCTCGTTGTCTCTTACATTCATACGCTCTCGAATAGTACGAGCCATACGAGCCAAACCAACACCAAATTGAGCATATAATTGCTCTCCTACCGTTCTTACACGACGATTGCTCAAGTGATCAATATCGTCAATCTCTGCTTTTTGGTTGGTCAAGTGAACCAAATACGTTACCATCTCAATGATGTCTTCTTTCGTCAAGACTCTGATGTCTCTATCCGTATCTAATTCAAGTTTTTTATTGATTTTGTATCGTCCTACCTCCCCAAGATCATATCTTTTGTCAGAGAAGAAAAGCTTATCAATAATACCTCTTGCCGTTTCCTCATCTGGCGGATCTGCGCCACGTAATTGACGGTAAATGTGTTGAACCGCTTCTAATTCGGAATTTGACGTATCTTTTTGGAGGGTATTGTAGATGATGGTATAATCACTTTCTAAGTTTTCACGTTGAACAATGATTGTTTTTTCATCTGTATCCAGAATCAATTGGATATTGTCTTCATCTAACACAATATCACGTTCCAAGATAATCTCGTTACGTTCAATAGATACTACCTCACCAGTGTCTTCATCGACAAAATCCTCAATCCAGCTACGTAAAACTCTTGCGGCTAATTTTTTGCCGACACAAGCTTTGAGACTCGCCTCGTTGATTTCAATTTCTTCAGCTAAATCAAAAATATCTAAGATAGCTTTGTCCGTATCATATCCGATAGCACGCAAAAGCGTTGTTACAGGAAACTTTTTCTTACGGTCAATATATGCATACATGACACTATTGATGTCTGTAGCAAATTCAATCCAAGATCCTTTGAAAGGAATGACACGAGCCGAATAAAGTTTGGTACCGTTGGGGTGCATACTTTGTCCAAAAAATACACCAGGTGAACGGTGTAATTGAGAAACGACAACCCGCTCTGCACCATTGATGACAAACGTACCTTTTGGCGTCATATAAGGGATATTTCCCAAAAATACATCCTGTACGATTGTTTCAAAATCTACGTGTTCCTCATCATTACAAGACAATCTTAGTTTTGCTTTGAGGGGTACACTGTACGTCAAACCACGTTGAATACATTCTTCGAGGCTATAGCGAGGTGGGTCGATGAAGTAATCCAAAAATTCAAGAACAAAAATGTTTCGAGCGTCGGAGATAGGAAAATTCTCCATAAACACTTTAAACAGTCCTTCGTTCGTTCGATTTTCTGGTGTTGTTTCCAATTGGAAGAACTCTTTGAATGATCTTATTTGAACATCTAAGAGGTTTGGGTAATTATGGAATGCTTTGGTTTTACCAAAGTTCACTCTTTCCCTTTTGAAGATTACATTTGACATAGAACTTCAGACAGTTGGTTAAAAGGCTGTGAAAATAGGAAAAAGAAAGTTGTTTGATCAGGAATGCTGTAAAGTAAATCTGGTCAATTTAGATATTCAGCATTCTTCAGCTTTTGATCTGGTTGCAAGAGAATGAATTCTCTCGCTTGGTAACGAATAAAGACTAGCTTAACGTTTTATGCTGGGTCGCCAGTCCGATGCGATATTTTCCGATTTAGGAACGTGTGCAAAATAAATTCTTAGATTAGATATGACATTTCTTAGAGAAATGTCATATCTGCGGAGACTAAATTACGAGTTTACTTCGTACCTATTCCTTACTTCGTTAAAGATGCTCACCGTAGCCCTGCTATGATTGCGCTTTTTGTCGAATCGTCGAACCGCTTGAAATCAAAAAATTTCTTTGCCTAAAATCGTCATCTTATTTTTTAGTCGTTACTTAGTAATGGTAAAAAACAGTATATTTTTTGACCATTTTTTAAGGAAAGTAGTCATGTTTTATTTTGGGAGAGAACGGTTAATTGCTTCGTCGTTGCGTGTCTCCCCGCTATCCGCTATTATGGAAAGCCAGCGCAAAACCAATGAGCTTTGCAGTTTCCATACCGCTACTATCGGGTCTATCTGGCTTTTGAAGGTACTTCTGTACTACTTTTCTTTTTGCTCATAAATAAAATAAAAGATTGGGTCGGTTAGCAATAATTTTCGCCTACAATAAAACATTGCTAACTGATAATCAGTCACTTATATAAAAAATAAAAACATTTAGTTTGTCTTTTTTTTACTAAAAAATGAGGGTATTATAATAAACACAAAAAGGCATAAGGGTATAGAATACCCTAATGCCTGTATTACTTTTATGTTTTAAGCTTTTTATTTAAGCTCAACTTCTGCTCCTGCTTCTTCTAATTGTGTTTTAAGTGCTTCCGC
>Ga0209185_1002058_pt1 | contig 14997 bp, 15 predicted proteins | sample SidtaG_2_FD_187425 | JGI IMG/M metagenome (GOLD analysis project Ga0209185, IMG submission 187425) | Marine algal microbial communities from Sidmouth, United Kingdom - Sidmouth_Asex2 metaG (SPAdes) (version 2) | ecosystem: Host-associated > Algae > Red algae > Unclassified | place: Sidmouth... | reverse complement strand
TCACGCAAAGGTCGCAGAGTTTTTCGCAAAGGTCGCAAAGAGATTGGTTTCTGTTGAGCTTTGCGGTCTTTGCGTCAAAATTCTTTGCGGTCTTTGCGTGAAAGAAAATTCCTGAACTGAATTAGGATTGCTATAGTAGTGGAATGCTAAAATAGAACGGCTGAAATTTTTGGATTGGCTTTAGCATATGAACGCATAGCGAGACCATGCTTCACGACGAAGCAATAAAACGTTCTCTCCAAAAGTTTTAGAAATTAGACATTAACATTTAGAATGTAAAATAATTGGTTTACATTTGCTGTCTTAAATTTTTATATTCTTGGGAAATCGCAACACTCGTCATAGCCGTAGATTTTTGTATCTTATTAAAGAACCTGGTAATGTTTATACAAAGGTGTATTTATGGATTATTTCTCTACAATTGGGCATCATTTATCACTTGATTTTTGATTATCGCCTTGCCATTATTATTGGAGCATTGGCAGGGATTCCGATGTGGTTGTTTGCGGAACGAACTGTTGGCTATTATAAAATCGGTATTACGAATCACTTGAAAAGACGGCTGACAGCAATCAATAATGGGAATGCTCGTCGGGTGTATTATAAGTTTGTAAAACGGATCGATGAAGCAGGCGTGGTGGAAAAGAAAATCCATAAAGAGCTGAAAAAAAATCGCAAGGATGGAGAGTGGTTTTATTTGTGGTTTTGGCAAACTTGGATTTTGTGGTGGAGGTATTTTAGATAGTGCTTGGTTCTTGGTGCTGTGGTTCTTAGTTGTGGGTGAGCATGTTTTTTTTAGTGCTTAGTTTTTTTATTCTACCATTATTCTCAATAATCTGGGTTAAAACCGAAACTAAGCACTAAGAACCAAGAACTCAACAACTAAATCTCCCGAAAAGAGGCGATTATTTTTTCCGTATCTTCTTTGTATTTTTCTTGCCATTGTGCCCATGTCCAAATAGCGACGTGGTAGTATTGGGTAGGACTTTCTAAGTGATAGAGGTGGTAAAGGATTTTTTCGTTGATTACAGAATCGCCGACGATGGCGGTTAAAGCGATGTGTGAGCCGTTCAGTCCATTGAAATTTTGGACATCTTCAAAGGCGAGGGTGTCGGGTTCTTTTACATAGGGCGTGGATAAGATGGTTTCGAGTGAATTTTTGGCATAGGCTTCTATGCTTGTAGTGCTTTTGTCTTTTTCTTCGATGACAACGTAAAAATTACGAAATTGATTACCGTATTGGAAATCTGCGGTTTCGCTGAGTTTGTTGGAAAGAGATTTTACGTAGGAGGGGAGTTCTATACGATAGTTTTCTTTTTTGACTTCATAAAATTCTTCGCTGTAGGAACAGTTGTAAAATCCCAATAAAATTAAGGTGATTAGGACGTAAAGAGTATATTTTATGTGCATAATGGTCATGACTGTTTAATTTTTTGGATGCAAAGTAAACAATTTTGGAGGGGATTGGTTCTATAAATTGTTGATTCCTCAACAACTTCGTTATCTTTAGCTTTTCTCACAAAATACCTATCTCATGAAAATCGGTCTATCTGTCAATGAATTAGATAAGGCGAGTCCGTTTCGGTTGGCTGGTTTTATGATGTTGGGTACAATTTTTTGTATTGTCCTTTTTGGGTATTTTAGTGCTGATGAGGAAATTGAGTGGCTGATTGCGATTGCTGGCTTGCTTTTGTTTGCGTGGGTTTCTGCTGTATTGGGCTTTTTTAATCCAAGATGGGGAAAATATGCTTTACAATCTGTGCTCAGTTATATCGTTATGATGATTGTTTTGTTGGGCGTGGCTTTTCTCGTTTCTACGACTTCTATACGAGATATGCGGGTGTACCAATCAATGTTGTTGGCGACAAGTCTATTTTTTGGAGTGTCGATTGTGGTGTCGAGGGTGATACAGGGGATTACACATTTTTTTTCCCAACATTAGTTCGCTTCGCTTATTGGTGTATTAGGAAATATTAGTTTATCCGTGAATCAGTTGATTAGTTAATCAGTCTCAGCAGAACCAAGAACCAAGAACCAAGAACCAAGAACCAAGAACCAAGAACCACAGCACAACGGCACCAAAAAAAACTAAAAAACAAAAACATTCAATTCCCCTTTTTCTTTCAAATTAGTATAACCCATCTTTTCATAAAAGCGGAGAACTCGCTCATCATTGTCCGTCATCAGGACTTGTTGGCGAACGTGTTGGTAGCGTTCCAAGCATTTTTTTAGGAGCGTTTGTCCGATGCCTTTTCCTTCATAAGTGGGCAATACGATAATGTCTTGTAGGTAAAATATGGAGACATCATCCGAAATCGCTCTTGCCAATCCCACCAAATTTCCTTTATCCCAAGCAGTTAAAACAAAATGAGAATTTTCGATGGCTTTTTGTAGCTGTATTGGTTCTTTGGTGTAGGTCGTCCAATTGTGGGCATTGTATAAATGCAGTAATTGGGGAAGTGGGATCTCCTTTTTTGTTTGGTAGGTGATGTTCATTTTGCAAAAATAAAAAAAAGGGAACAACCCATAGGTCATTCCCTTATAAACTTAAACTCCTCAACATTAATCAAAGTGCGTAGAAACTATGAAATTTCTACAACTTTTTTTACTGGTTTTGCTTCTTCCAATTTAGCGATGACGACGGCTAAAATACCGTTTTCATAACTCGCTTCAATGGCATCTACATTTGCTTTTTTCGACAAAGTGAAAGTACGGCTAAACGCTTTTTGTGCTGTAAACTCACGTTTGATATACTTAGTTGTGTTCTCAACAGTTGGTGCACCCTCACCTTCCGTTGTTTCTCCTTCTACTGCTGGTGTTTCCTCAAGATTGGCACTAATCGTCAAGAATTGTCCCTCTACATTAATGTTAAAATCTTCTTTGTTCCAACCTGGCGCAGACAATTCTAATGTATATTCATTATCCGTTTCCATAATATTAACGGGCGGATGTTGGAAACCGTTGCTAAGGTTATTAGAGAATTTTGCTAAATCGTTGCCGAAGCCAAAAATATCATCTACTACTTTAAAAAAATCATTATTGTGACGATTGTTGTGTGTTGGATTTTTTACTGTAAATCTCATTGTGATAAAAATTTATGGTTAATTAAAATTTATTTGCTAAATACAATGGACTTAGTACAATTCAAGTGCCAACACAATTTTTAACCAAAAAATGAGAAAAATTGTCATTTTTATATGTCATTTTGTCAAAAAGCCTTTGTTTTTAGTGACAAAATGTCAAAAATGTAAATATGAAGAGAACTACAGCACCAAGCACTAAGAACCAAGCACTAAAAATTAATAAAACAACCCACCGATTCCGTTTCTTTCACCAAAATTTCCCTATCACAAACGATTGCCTCCAAAGCTTCCGCCAATTCAAAAGTTGTGGTGACGCCTCTTTGCCTGCCCACTCTATAATATTTGTTATCAATTCGCCCTTTGTAGAGGATTTCTTTTTGTGTGTAGTTGTAGATGACGACTTCTGGTGTGACAGTTGCGCCAAAGTGTTTGGTTTGTGTCTGATTTTCGTCTTTTAGAAGTAGAAATGGGATTTGATACAGTTCTTGGAAAGAATCAATTTTGGCTTCGGTAGAAAAATCATTCGGAAACCATCCTACAAAATCAATATGATAGGGCGTATATTTTTCGTGCAATTGTCTGAGGGCGAGCGTATAATTTTGGGTAATTAGGCAGTCTTCGAGCATAAAAACGTGAACAACGATGCTATCTTCCACAATTTGGGGCGTACAATCTTGTCCTTGTAGGTTCAAAAAAGAGAGCAGACCTATAATTAATATTCCCACTATTATTCTACTTTTTTTTAGGAGAGAACGGTAGATTGCTTCGTCGCAACGCATGGGCCCGCTATCCGCTACTATAGCAAGCCTTCGCTTCGGGCATACATTCGCCCTTGCCATGCTATTTGCTATAACGCTACTATCGGGTCTATTTTTTGGTGGCATAGGGTTTATTTAAGGTTTTTATAGGGACGAAGGGCGATTTAAGGGACGAAATGGCGTTTTTCTTTTTAGTAGTTGCGACCATCCAAAATAGCCCTGATAGGAGTGGTATGGCAAAATAGTTTAAGTCGTTTTTTTGGTTTGAGTGGTTGCGGTTCTTGTGTGATTTTGTGCTTATTCCTTTTGCCATAAGAACGGATAGCAGGCCTTGACGTGACGACGAAGCTGCTGACCTTTCGCTCCAAAAAAATATTTATTTACTAAAATTAAACGTTCTTGTTCATATTTTAGTTAATAAAGTGTGAATCTTTTGGGGTTTGTACACGGAAGAATGCTTTTTTGCTGTTTACAATGGGGCAAGTAATGGTTATCTTTGTGGAAAATTTCTTTAGAGACACATTAAAACAAAAACAAATAAATAAAATATATGGGTACGTTAGTTATGGCGGCACAATTGATTGCCTCCCTTTCATTATTAGTTTTTATTCATGAACTTGGACACTTTTTGGCTGCTAAGGCTTTTGGTATGCGAGTGGATAAGTTTTTTATCTTTTTTGATGCTTGGGGCAAAAGGCTTTGGAGTACAAAAATAGGCGAAACAGAATATGGTATTGGTTGGCTTCCTTTGGGTGGTTATGTCAAGATTGCTGGTATGGTTGATGAGTCTATGGATAAGGAACAGATGGCAAAAGAACCAGAAGAATGGGAGTTTCGTTCAAAACCTGCTTGGCAACGATTTATTGTGATGGTGGGCGGTATTGTGATGAACCTTATTTTGGGAGTTATCATTTTTGCTGGTTATTTGAGCCATTATGAGAAAGACTATATTCCTGTTGCGGAGATGGATAAGGGAATTTATGCCTTTGATATGGGGGAAGAAATGGGTTTCCAAACAGGTGATAAGATTTTGACGGTGAATGGAAAAACGCCTATTCGTTTTAAGGATGCGAAGGGTATGGAAGTGATTTTTGGGGCAGATGTTGAGGTGGAACGTAATGGTCAACGGGAAAAGATAGAGATTCCTGGTTCTGTTTTTAAGAAGTTGAAAGGACAGCCAATTATTGAGCCTTTTAATCACCAGGTGAAGGTGTGGGGAATCGCTGATAGTAGTGGTGCGAAAGAAGCGGGCTTAGAACCTGATGATGTTTTTGTGGCTATAAATAATAAGAAAGTTAGAAATTATGGTGATCTTAAAAATACTTTGGAGGCAAATAAAAATGGTTCGGTTAGTTTGACGGTGGAACGAGATGGAAAGGAGCTTGATCTGACAGGTAAGGTGAGTGATGCGGGCAAATTGGGTTTTGCGCCAAAGTATGATGGTAAGGCGGTAAATACTACTAAGACCTATTCTTTTGGGGAAACGGTGACGTATGGTATGCGTGAAGGTTGGGAAACGATTTATTATAATGCGGTGGGGCTTGGTAAGATTTTTACGGGGGATGTCGATCCTGTGGAGTCGGTGCAAAGTCCGATTGGGATTGCTCGTATTTTTGGGGATGTGTGGAATTGGGAACGTTTCTGGAAATTGACGGGGCTGCTTTCTTTCGTTCTGGCTTTTATGAATATTTTGCCGATTCCTGCTTTAGATGGTGGACATATGATGTTTCTTACTTTTGAGATGCTGACAGGACGCAGTTTGAGTGATAACTTTTTGGAGAAGGCGCAGATGGTGGGGATGATGATTTTACTTCCTTTGATGTTGTTTGCGATTGGCAAGGATATTTGGGTTGGCGTGATGAGCCTTTTTAATTAGTGTTTTTTTGGTGCTGTGGTTCTTAGTTCTTGGTGCTGTGGTTTTTGTGAGCATGGTTTTGAACCATATGAGTTATATTGAGTTGATCTAAGTTCATATAAGTTTTTTGAAATAAAATAATGTAATCCCATCAGGTTTTGATCTGGTGGGATTTTTTTTGTTTAAGGGGACGTAGGGGCGAGAGGGCGAAGGGGCGATTTTATTTTGGGTAGCACCATTGTAAGAATTGGGGCATGACTTTTGCCCATGTTTGGGGGTTGTGTTCGCCGTCTTGGACTTCGGTATATTGGATTTCTTGGGGTTGGCGGTAGCCTTTTTCTTTGAGGGCTTTGATGAGGTCTGTAGTGTCGTCGATAGAGTCGATGATGCCGTTTTTGTTGCGGTCGTCTGTTTCGTCGTTGGTGCCTGTTTGTAGCCAGAATTTTAGGTTGGGTTGGTGGGTGCCGTGTTCGATGTTGGTGTGGATGATTCTGTCGGCGTCGGGGTTGGCTTCGTCGAAGGCTTGGCTGCGCCACCAGAGTGCGCCTGAAAATACGCCTATTTTGGTGAAGATGCTGGGGTTTTTCCATGCAATGTCAAGGGCGGATAAGCCACCCAAGGAAAACCCTGCTATGGCTATTTCCGTAAAATGTTTTGGATGGATTTCTTCTTTGAGCCAGGGAAGAAGCTCTTCTTTGATGAATTGGGTATAGGCTGCTGCTTTTGAACCTCTATTTTTATAGTCAGGTTGGTGGGCAGTGCCGTATTCTTGTATTCTGTTTTTGTCGGCATGGATGCCTATGGCAATGTGGGATTTTAGAGTGTTTTTTTCGTAGAGTTGGGTGAGGATTTCTTCCATCTTCATTTGGAGAAGGTCTTGTCCATCGTTGAGAAGCAGGAGGGGATAGGGGCGTTTTTTGTTGTAGTTGGGGGGGAGGTATAGGTCTATAGTGACGGTTCTCTTTAGGTGTTTTGAGTTGTAGTGGTGGGTGGTTTTTGTGAGGGGCGTCTGGTTTCTTTGTAAGAGGGCTTTTAGTAGAGTTATAATTTTTGAAACCATATAAGTTTGTTTAAGATCATATAAGTAAAGGTTCTATCCTTTTAAAATAGACCCGATGGTAGTGTTATAGTAAGGGGTGGCTGAAGTTTTTTGCGAAGGCTTACTATAGTAACGGACAGCGGGAGCATGCGTGACGATGAAAGATAAACCATTCTCTCCTAAAAAAAGAGACCTCAAATATAGTGACGAATTATGGTTATTTGTTCTTTATGTTGGAATTTTTACAGGACATTTTTAAATATGTAATGTTTGAATTAATAAAAGTAGTACCTTTGTGCCTTCAAAAAAAATAAAAAATTTAAAAACCTTGAAAGAACAATATTTTAAGTGGTATTCGCAGGAGTTAAATAAAGACTTCGAGATGATGGTTTTTGGGGAGCGTGGATTTCCTGTGGTACTTTTTCCGACTTCTATGGGAAGTTATCGGGAAAATAAGGATTTTAAGCTGATTGACTCGGCTCAGTGGTTTATTGATAATGGGCTAATTCGGATATACTGCCCTGATAGTGTCGATAAGCTGAGTTGGTACAATAAGGAGATTCCTCCTGCGGGTCGGGTGTGGAATCATATCTGTTATGATCAGATGCTTGCAAAAGAATTGGTGCCTCGTATTATGTATGAGAATCAAGTGAGTAAGGTGGCTGTAGCTGGTTGTAGTTTTGGTGGATACCATTCGGCTAATTTTGCTTTTCGACATCCTGAGATGGTGGCACACCTTTTTTCAATGAGCGGTGCTTTTGATATAAAATCACATTTGGATGGTTTCTATAACGACCAGGTGTATTTTAATAATCCGCCTGATTTTTTACCGCAGTCGAACAATTCTGAGTTGTGGAATATGAATATCATCTTGGGTACGTCGGAATGGGATATTTGTCGGGTGGCAAATGAGGAGATGTCTGCTCTATTGAAGCGTAAGAATATTAAGCATTGGCTGGATATGAGGGGTTGGGCGAAGCATGATTGGCCTATTTGGCGAGAGATGTTTCCACATTATTTATCTACTATTGTTAAGTAGATTTTTTTTGTTTGAGTCGTTTGAGTTGTTTTTTCGGTTCTGGCGTGAGACGCATTCAATGCGTCTGTACTTTTTCGGTTCTGACGTGAGACGCATTCAATGCGTCTGTACTTTTATGAAAATGTAGTATTAAAAAAATAAATTGTGTTATGAAGAAAATTGGAATTCTTTTTGGTCAGGAAAATACATTCCCTCATGCTTTTATTGAGCGTGTAAATAGTAAGAAAGCGAAGGGTATTGTGGCGGAGGCTGTATCTATTGAAAAAGTGGTACAGGGTGAGGCGACGGAATATGCGGTGATTGTTGATCGTATTTCGCAGGATGTGCCTTTTTACCGTTCTTATTTGAAGAATGCGGCTTTGTGTGGTACAGCAGTCTTGAACAATCCTTTTTGGTGGAGTGCAGATGAGAAGTTTTTTAACAATGCTTTGGCGACGAAGTTGGGCGTGCCTGTGCCAAATACAGTGTTATTGCCTTCGCACAAACATCCTGATGATACAACAGGTGAATCTTTCCGCAATTTGGCTTTTCCATTGGCTTGGGAAAATATTTTCGAGTATATTGGGTTTCCTGCGTATTTTAAGCCATTTGCTGGTGGAGGCTGGAAAAATGTATATAAGGTAGAAAATATGGAACATTTCTTCAAGACGTATGGAGAGACTGGACAGTTGGTGATGATGTTGCAAGAAGAAATTAAGTTTGATGCTTATTTCCGTTGTTATTGTATAGGTGGGGATAATGTGCGTATTATGCCTTATGAGCCTCGCAATCCGCACCATCTTCGTTACGTACAGGAGGAAGTGGATACTGATCCTAAGTTGTTGAAGACGGTACATGATTATGTATTGAAGTTGAATGACGGGTTGGGCTACGACTTTAATACAGTGGAGTTTGCTGTGAGAGATGGCATTCCTTATGCGATTGATTTTTGTAATCCTGCACCTGATGCAGATCGTAACTCTGTGGGTGAAGAAAACTTTGAGTGGGTGGTAGAAACGGCTGCAAATGTGGCAATTGCGAGAGCAAAAGCACAAAAGAAGGGCAAAGATAATTTGACTTGGGGAACATTTATGAAAGATTGCGTGAAAGGATCTATGGCTGTGCGTAAGACTACTCGTAAGAAGAAGTAGATTTTTTTCGTATAAGTGATGTACGTTTTTAAAATTAGGAGCGAAAGGTCAGGTGCTTCGTCGTGATGCATGGGCCCGCTATCCGCTACTATACCAAAAGCCTTTTTGGGCAGACACACAGGTCTGCCCCTACAAGCCCACGCTGCTTTTTGGTATAACGCTACTATCGGGGCTATTTTGGGTGGTAGGAACGTTGTATAGTGGTGATTTTTTTTCGGTTCTGGCGTAGAGACGCATTCAATGCGTCTGTACGGGATTGCTTTTTTTTCTTTTAAATTGATGAGATATGAAAGTTGCTGTTTTGGATTTGAATAATAATGTGGCGAATCAGGGGATTAAGTGTATTCGAGATTTGTTAGGGGAATATGGTGTAGCGCATGGATTAGATTTGTCGTATGAGATATTTGATGTGCGGCATCGAGAGGAAGTACCTTCTACAGATTTTGACGCTTATATTTCTTCGGGTGGTCCAGGAAGTCCTTTAGAGACAGAAGGAATGTCTTGGGAAGCCAAGTATTTTAAGTTGATTGATAAGTTGATGGCGCATAATGCTTCGACGGCAGAAAATAAGAAGCATGTATTTTTTATTTGTCATTCATTTCAGTTGTTTTGTCGCCAGTATGAGTTAGGGAATGTGTGTAAGCGTCGTCGATATTCGTTTGGAGTGTACCCGATTCATAAGACGGAAGCTGGGCGTAAGGAGCGATTTTTGAAAGATTTACCTGACCCATATTATGGGGCTGATTTCCGAGCATTTCAAGTGATTGAACCGAATGCGGAACGTATGGAAGAGATGGGAGCGACTTTGTTGTCGATTGAGAAGGATCGCCCGCATGTGGATTTGGAACGGGCAATGATGGCGATGCGGTTTACAAAGGAATTTTTTGGTACACAGTTTCATCCAGAGGCAGATGCAGAGGGAATGGCGATGTATTTTCAAGTAGAAGAGAAGAAAAAGCAGGTGATTGAGGCACATGGGGTAGAGAAATATGAGTCAATGGTGGAGCAGTTGCTTGATCCTACTAAAATTGTTCTGACACAGGCGAGTATTTTGCCTAGCTTTTTGGACGAGGCACTTGGGGTTTTGGTTTAAGTCGTTTTTTGTGGGTGAGCATGTTTTTGAACCATATAAGTGCATTTAGGTTTTTGTGGGTGGGCATATTTGAGACGCATTCAATGCGTCTTTACTTTTTACCATTTAAGTTTTTTTTAAGTGAAAATTTATGATACGAGAAATTCGTGAGAAATTTAATAAGGGGTTTAGTGAGAAGAAGTATGCCGCTTTCTTAGAGAGTCTTGTGGCGTTTGATACACCACCTTTGTTTCGTATTGTGGAAACACCTGTGTTTGTGGATGAGCAGTTGAAGGGGCGTTTGATTGAGGCTACAGAGCAGATTGTGGATTTGTTGGTGTCGCCTGGTTTTATGGAGCAAAGTGCTTTGAGTGTGCCTAAAGATTTGTCTGTGCCTAACGAGACAGCACATCCTGATTTTTTGGCGATTGATTTTGCGGTGTGTATAGACGAAAAGGGCGATTATATGCCACAGTTGATTGAGTTACAGGGGTTTCCTTCCTTATTTTGTTTTGTGGATGTCTTAGCAGAGCGGTATAAAACAGTTTTTGAGATTGAAGGAAATTGGACGCATTATTTTCCTGATATTAATCAAGAAGAGTATTATGATTTTTTGAGGGAAATTATTGTGGGAAAACATAATGCGGAAAATGTGATTTTGTTAGAGGTAGAGCCTGAGAAACAAAAGACACAGATTGATTTTTTGTTTACAGAACAGAAGTTGGGCGTGAAAACAGTTTGTTTATCTAAGGTGAAAAGTGAGGGAAAAAAGCTGTATTATGAGGCAGATGGCAAGCAGATTCCAATTCATCGTATTTACAATCGTTTGATTTTTGAGGATATTTACCAACGTTCTGATTTTTTAAAAGATGCGATTGATATTCGAGAAGGTTTTGATGTAGAATGGGTGAGCCATCCTAATTGGTTTTTTCGGATTAGTAAGCATACATTGCCTTCTTTAAAAACGCCTTACGTACCTGATACGAATTTTTTGGATAAGGACAATGTGCCTGATGATTTATCGAAGTATGTATTGAAACCCTTGTTTTCGTTTTCAGGACAGGGTGTGATTATGGATGTGACACAAGAGGCGATTGATGCAGTGGAAGATCCGTCTAATTATATTTTACAAAAGAAAATTGAGTATGTGCCTGTGATTGATTCTCCGCATGGGAAGATTAAGTGCGAGATTCGGATGTTGTATGCGTGGAAGAAGGGAGAGCAGCGTCCTACACTATTGACGAACTTGGCTCGGATGAGTCAGGGAATGATTGGGGTGAGCCATAATAAGGCGAGTTCTTGGTCAGGGGGAACGGTTGCTTTTTTTCGGGGGTAGTTTTTTCAGTGCCGTAGTTCTTAGTGCTGTGGTGCTGTCGTTTTTTACTGTGAGTTGAGACATATGGCCGTGTGTCTTTACTGGAGTTTTTTGATGGTGTCTTTTAGGAGGGTGGAGGCTTGGTTTATTTCTTCGAGAGTGGTTTGTTTACCGATACTTAGGCGGATTGCGCTGTGGATTTGGTGTTTGGGGAGTTGCATGGCTTGTAGGACATGTGAAGGGGTTGGATTGGTGGAAGTACAGGCAGAACCTGTGGCCATGGCGAGTTGATTTTGTAGAATTTCGGTAAGCATGGTGGCTTCTATATTTGCAAAAGAGATATTGAGAGTATTGGGCAAGGCGTTGTTTAAATCGGTATTTATTATTGCATTTATTTCTAATAAGTTTTTTATTAGCTGACTGCGTAGATTAGTTGTTTTTGCTATGTGGTAGCCTTCTTTTTGTATGATTTTGGTGGCTTCTCCAAAGCCTATGATGGCAGGTACGTTTAGTGTGCCTGAGCGCATATTTTTTTCGTGACCCCCTCCGAAGATGAGTGGGGATAATTTGATTTTTGGGCTTATGTATAATGCGCCAATTCCTTTTGGGCCGTAGCATTTATGGGCTGAAAATGCCATAAGGTCAATTCCTAATTCTTGTATATTTACGGGTATTTTACCGATGACTTGGGTAGCATCACAGCAAATAGGAAGGTCATGTTTGTGGGCTATTTCGGTAATTTTTTTGATTGGGTGTAGCATACCAGTTTCGTTATTGGCGTACATAATGGCGAGAAGAATTGTGTCTTTTTGGATTGCGTTTTGCAGTGCATTTAGGTCAATTGCGCCTCTTTGATTTACAGGTAAATAAGTGATTTTTGCTCCTTGCGTTTCTAAGAATTTACAGGTACTTAGGACGGCTTTGTGTTCCGTTTGAACAGTGATGATGTGGTTTCCCTTCGTTTTATTAGCCGCATAAAAGCCTTGTAATGCCGTGTTGAGGGCTTCTGTTGCGCCACTGGTGAAGATGATTTCTGAGGGTTTACAGTAAATGAGTTGGGCGATGCATTCTCTTGCTTGTTCTGTGGCGATAAATGCTTTTTTACCAAACGCATGGCTGCTGTGTGCGTTCCCAAAGTTTTCTTTTAGGTAGGGAATCATTGCCTTTAGTACTAATGAGTCAATCGGAGTAGTGGCATTGTAATCAAGGTAGAGCATTTGGTTTTTGTGGTTTTTTTCGTAGAGAAAATTCACGAATTTTCTTTACATTTATATGATTTTATTTTTGAACCATCGTTCGAAGCGGATGATTTCGAAGCCTAATGGATCCCAATAATATTGATCTTTGTTGGTTTGGAGAATTTGGAATTGCTGTTTGTGTTGTTCATTGGTTTTTTGAAAATCCCCTCGGCGTCTTAATAGGGTTTTGAGTATTTTTAGGATGATTTTGATGCGAGCGACTTTTTGTTTTTTTTGTCTAAATAAAAGATGGCTGAGATTGTCTAAACGATAGGAGAGGACAGAGAATTCTTTTAACTCAAATAGAATGAGCAGTTCTAAATAACCAATGCCCAATAGCCAGCCAGATTTGTCTTTATTGAGTTCTGTCACAGTTGATAAGATATGGAGTGCGTTGTCTCTATCCCCTTTTTGAAAAAAGAGAAAAGCTTCATACAATATGATTTTGTTTTTGTGAAAATTGGTATTTTTCGTTCTTTTGTGTGCATAGAGTTGTTCAATAAGTTCGCTACAAATATCGTAGTTTTTTTTGCGTAGATTGAATAGCAAACTTCTCTCTAAAAATTTGTATTCATTGTGAGATTTTGGAAAGAGAAAAGGCTTAAGTTTTTGGAAGTAAGTATCCATTTCATCATATTTTTCAGCACAAAGAAAAAGTTTGATTTTTGCTAACAAAAAGTTTGCGTGTCGTTGTCTACCATAGGTCGAAGGATGGTTTTGTAATATATCAATTAGCGCATCATAATGCTTGCTTGTTTCTTCAAAATTTTTGAGGGAATAATGGTAATTGGCATAGGCTTGATGATACCAATAATGCACAATTGGAGAAGGTGTATTTTCCTTAATATTTTTTAATTCTTGTAGTATTTTTTGTATTTCTTCGTTTTGGTCAAGAGCTGTATTGGTTTTGAAATTATTTATCAAACCTATTTTATAAGCCGCTTCTTTTGCTTGTAAAGCACTGGATAAATTACGAAGGTGTTGATGTATACCTCTACTTTCTTTTGAAAAAATGGTGAGTTTGTTTTGTATGCCATCCAATAAACGCAATAGGTCTTTTATCGTAATGATTTCATTGTAGAAATGATATGTTTCCGCAATTTTTAATGCTTTGATTAACAGCTTCTTCCCAGCTTCTTTAGATCCTTTATTAACAATCCATTCTCCTGCAATAATAAGCTTACGACACTCAATTTTTTTTTGAGGAAGTGTCTCTTTGTAGAGTTTATTGTTGTTTTGAATTAGGACGATTTTCAGAATGTCATCCCCTAATCTTTTTTTTAAATGATAATATTTAGAGCTGTTACGTTCTCCGTATAGTTTTTTAGAGGCCTCTTCGTCTGTAAGGTGCTTTTTTGAAATTATTAAATTAAATAGTTCAATTCTTTTGTTTGTTTTTGCATCCGTATTGAACTGTAAAAATTGTTTGAATTTTTGTAGTTCACTTCTATTGAAAATCTCCAATATCTGTTTCATAATTGACACGTCCATAGCAAAGCTTAATTTGTTGAAAAACAGTTTTTTATAGTATGGTTTATGCCGTGATTCTATAAGAAAAGCACTTCAAAGTTAAATATTTTATGCCCTAAAAATGGCTGATTTTGTGAAAAATCAAACACTAAATCAACTATTATGGCATTTGTATTTTACATCTTAGTAACACTAGGTATTTTATGTGGCAACAATGATATAGGCAATTCAGAACTACAAGAACTGAAACAAGAACACCAAGTATCCATTCAAGAATGGAAGGCTTCTCATGATATTCATGATGATACTGATTGGGAATAAAAAGACGCCCTAAATGTATTAGTCAAAAAATATCATTTTAACTCGTTCCAACACATTCTAAAGTGATTATGAACCTTAAAGTATTAACCATATTACTACTATATGTTAATTAGCTTAGTTAAGTAGGGCTAAACAAGATTTGTGGTTTCTTTTGGAATCACAAATCTATTAGCCTTTGGCTTGAGGGGGAAGATTTATGTATTATGTTGCCTAAGAATCATGTACGAGGATGCGTCATTTGTATAGCTTTTGGTAGGATATTCACAATAACTTCGTCAATGGTTGTATTGGCTATTTCTCAAGCAAGGATATTGTTTTTAAATTAATAAAGGTAAGGTAATAAAGAAAACGCAAATTTTATGCATTTATCTACTTTTTTATGGAAATAGTACTGTTGTTTTTCTTTTAGGAGAGAAAGGTAGGTTGCTTCGTAGCAACGGAAAGTCCTGCTATTCGTTCTTATGGTGGTTTGCCAAGCTGCAAATATAACAGTTTTTGAAAACCTGTCTCATATTAAGCCAACGCTGTACCACCATACCACTACTATCAGGTCTAGGTGGTTGTGGCCAGAACCTTTGCAAAAAGGGATTGGTCTTCTTTCTGTTTAAATGTTATCGGTATTTGTTGGGATTACTACATTATTTTTTAATAGAGCTTGCTTGAATTTTCAATCTGAA
>Ga0209185_1002042_pt1 | contig 15121 bp, 10 predicted proteins | sample SidtaG_2_FD_187425 | JGI IMG/M metagenome (GOLD analysis project Ga0209185, IMG submission 187425) | Marine algal microbial communities from Sidmouth, United Kingdom - Sidmouth_Asex2 metaG (SPAdes) (version 2) | ecosystem: Host-associated > Algae > Red algae > Unclassified | place: Sidmouth... | reverse complement strand
AGAAATTAAATAAATTGTTCCAAAATGCGCCGTAATTTTTTCTTCTAAAGAATTCAAAAAATCGTTGCATAGCCATAGCTACGGAACTATTTTTTGTGTTTTTTAGAAGGGAAAAGAACAAGCATAGTGGGGCAAGTTATTTATTTTCTTTCACTAAGTGAAACATATAAGAAAAAGAGCAATTCAGACGGGTAGATTATTTTTTTCGTCTTCCCTTACAATGCTTGAATGATAAAGTGCTACAATGCTTAGTGAATGAACGAACGAATTTTGAATGAATGAATCATTCGGATACGTAATAATAAATATTGTAGCATTATCGCATTTCAGCATTGTCGCATTAAAATTTATTCATTCGCTCATTCAAAATCCATTCATTAAATATGCGTCACAAAATCATTGCAGGAAACTGGAAGATGAACCTCAATCATCGCCAATCTATCGAACTCACTAACGAAATTAATGAATATCTTTCTGACCATTCATTACCGGAACAGATAAAGGTGGCAATTCATCCGCCCTTGCCCTATTTGGCTTCTTGTGCGAGTGATATTTGGAAAGAAAATAAAGGTGTATTTGGTGTTGGCGGACAAAACTGCTACACACAAGCATCAGGCGCATATACGGGCGAGACAGCACCAGAAATGTTGCAAGACGTTGGTTGTCAGTATGTTTTAATTGGGCATTCGGAGCGTCGAAAGTATTTCGATGAAAGCCATGCCTTCCTTGCCGAAAAGGTCGATAAGGCACTCGAAGCAGGATTGACGCCGATTTTCTGTTGCGGCGAACAACTCGACATTCGCGAAGCAGGTACGCATGAGGCGCACGTAGAAACGCAATTGCGTGAGAGCCTGTTTCATCTTTCTAAAGGAGCATTTAGTAAAGTTGTTGTTGCCTATGAACCTGTGTGGGCTATCGGAACTGGTGTCACAGCTTCGCCTGACCAAGCGCAGGATATGCACGCTGCCCTCCGCCAAGTTATCGCCAAACAATACGATGCCGATACTGCCGAAAATACCACGATTTTGTACGGCGGTAGTTGCAAACCTGCCAATGCAGAGTCTTTATTTAGCCAAGCGGATGTAGACGGTGGCTTGATAGGCGGCGCATCGCTCAAAGCAGATAGTTTTACCGAACTTATTGGAATAATGGCGAAATTGCAAGCGTAAAAATTCCAAAACCCAAATCACAAGTACCAAATTCTGGCAAGATATAGCGTAAACTCGCTAAAGTTGGTATTTGGGTTTTGGTGCTTGGTATTTGGGTTTGGGAATGCTATCTTTGTTTTACGAATTTTGAAAACAAAACCAACATATCTCATCTTCGGCGGCACTACCGCCCTACTGCTCGCCTACACGACCGCACGCGCTTGTCTGCTCTCCATGACGCACGACGAGAGCAGCACCTACCTCAACTATATCGACATGAATATCTGGCAATGTTTTCACAGCCCAAAGTGCTGGGGAACTGCCAACCTACACTGGCTCAACACACTTGTTATGCAGTTGACAGTCAAGCTGTTCGGCGTATCAGAATTTGCTATACGATTGCCAAATCTGCTGACACATTTCGTTTATCTTGTGTTTTCCTGCTTGCTTTTATTGGAAATGAAGCGTTCGTTTTGGGTGACTTATGCAGCATTTTTGATGCTCAATCTAAGTCCCTATCTACTCGATTTTTTCTCGCTCGCGCGTGGCTATGGCATGATTTGCGGTTGGGTAATGATGAGCCTTTATTTCCTCTGGAAATACATCGACACTCGAAAAAATAAATTTGCCATCGGTACATTCGCAGGGGCTTTCCTTGCGGTAATGAGCAATTTTGTCGCGCTCAATTATCTTATGGCACTCACAGGGGTGTTTTATTTATGGTTAATTTATTTATTATTTTTTAAAGAAGAAAAAACTGCTCGCGCGTACCCCAACCCTAAAGGGTGTCCATCCCACAACGATACAAAAAAGAGTCTCCCTTTAGGGAATAAAAGGTTGTGGGTTCACGCACTCACTCCCCTACCCTTTCTCGTGGCATTGGCGGTACTGCTTTACCGTCCAATCCAATTTTTAAGCTCCGGTGGTGAATTTAAATACGGCTCTTCTTCGCTCTATCAAAGCCTCCAAACGATGGTACGCGACTACCTCCAGTCCAAAGCCGATACCTATTTCGGCAAATCAACCATCACGATTTTTGCTTGCGTGGCGATAGCCTTGGTGCTGGTTGCTGCCACCCGTGCTACCTGTCAATTTATCCGAAAACCGCAAGACACACGCACGACTTTTCTCTTGGTTACGGTGCTGATTTTATTGTGCGTCATTCTGATACAGAAAGTCCAATTTCACGTCATGGGAACGAATTATCTTATCATGCGGACTGCGCTGATGCTCGTGCCGCTTGGCTTGTTGCCAGTGGCTTTGTGCTTTTTATTATGGGAAAATATTTGGGCAAGTCGCCTTGTGTTGGCGATTGGTATTTTTTCGGTTTTGCACCTGCTGCCGCATATCAATTACACACATTCGCGCGAATGGTGGTACGATATACACACCAAACGCATGGCTTTATACGTTGAAAAACTAAATGTCGAAAAACCCGTTAAACTCGGTGTGCATTGGACTTACGAACCCACAACCATGTTTTATTGGAAAACCGGACAACTCAATGCAATTGATGAATTATTGTACAATAAAAACATTCGCACTGACGATTATTTTGATTATTATTACGTCCCACTTAGCGATACAGCGAAATTGCATCCTTCATACATAGTGGAAAAACAGTTTGGGTATGGGGAGTTTTTGTTTCGGCGAAAAGATTTAAATTAAATCAGAAAATATTATTAATGCAAAAATTTGAGAACCAAGAACATATTATTTTTCATGGGGATGTCATTGAGGTTTTATCTAACGAAATTGCAGACGCTTCGATTGATTTAATTTTTTTAGACCCACCATATAATATTGGCAAAAAATTTAATGGAAAAAAATACAAACAAAAAGATAACGAGTATCTCGAATGGTGTTATGAATGGATAAATTTATGTCTGAAAAAACTCAAAAAAACAGGTAGTATGTACGTGATGACTTCCACGCAGTTTATGCCGTATTTTGATATTTATTTGAGGGGGAAAGTTGAAGTTTTATCAAGGATAGCATGGTATTATGATAGTTCTGGTGTACAGGCGAAAAAATATTACGGTTCGATGTACGAGCCTGTTTTATTTTGTGTTAAAGATAATAAGAATTACACATTTAATGCCGATAACATTCTCGTAGAAGCAAAAACAGGCGCGAAACGCAAGTTGATTGATTATCGAAAAAATCCACCGCAACCTTATAACACTCAAAAAGTACCAGGCAATGTTTGGGAGTTTCCTCGTGTACGCTATCGCATGGACGAGTACGAAAATCATCCGACACAAAAGCCTACAAAATTTTTGGAAAGAATCATCAAAGCAAGTTCCAATGAAGGAGATTTGATTTTAGACCCATTTTCGGGTACTTTCACAACTTCTTACGTAGCAAAAAACCTGAACCGCAAGTCTATAGGTATCGAATTGGAAGGCGAATATGTGAAAATTGGATTGAGGCGAATGGAAATAGCAACACATTTCAATGGCGAAAAATTAGAACCCATTAAAAAGAGTTATCAAAGAAACAATGTGGAACAACCACAAATTTTAAAACTATTTGAAGAACCTGATGCAGCACAGCTTTACCAACAAAATAATGGAAATTCTGAAAAATAATTTCGGAAAGTCAGCCGACGATATTTTCCAAAAAAGTGATCTATTGAAATACATTAATCGTAAAACAGCTTCAGCTCATAAAGGCTCTAAAGCAAGGAGTAGTTTTGCGAGTATTTATGCAATTTACGTATTAATAGAGGATTATATAAGTAAAGGTTTTAATAAAAAAAACAAATACGCAGATTATGAAGGCGCAATATATACTGACTTGAAAGGCAGAATGAATGAATTGCCATTTGGTGAAAAATTACAAAACCACGCACTCAATCACCGAATGAATAAGGAGTTTGAAAAGTTTTATGCTGATTCGACATATACACCGATTCTAAGAGATGTTGAAACCAAAAGATATTGGATAAATGAGCATCTTTTGAAAATAAAACATGGTAGTAAAACCGTTAATATTTCGCCATCAATCCAACTAATCATTGAGGCATACATAGCCACAAAACAGCAATCGTTCAATATGTTTATCAAAACCTGCGAAGAACTCAGAACCATTACTAAAAAGTCTCCAAGCAAAGAAAAAGAATTCATTTTTTCGTTGTTAGAACCCAATGCAGATGCGAGGATTTTTGAAATTGTTAGCTATGCTATTTTAAAATTTCATTATGCGGAGCAAAGCATCTTTTGGGGATTTGAAATGAATAAAATTGAAGAAGAAAAACTCAAATTATACAAAACAGGCAGAACAAATGCCAACGACGGTGGAATCGACTTTGTAATGAAGCCTTTAGGGCGATTTTTTCAAGTCACCGAAACGACTAATGTAAAAAAATACTTTTTGGATATTGACAAAATTGAACGATACCCCATTACATTTGTCATTAAATCAGAACTTCCTGAAAACCAATTAAAAAAAGCAATAAAAGAAGGTGCAGAGGCACAATTCGTAATCAAATCCATTGCTCAAAAATACATGAAGGCAGTAGAAGAAATTATCAATTTACCCAAATTAAAAGAGATATTTGAGGAATTGATAAAAGAGGGAAAAACTAATTTTATTTTAGAAGAAATCATTCGCCAAAGTAGGGTCGAGTTTAATATCGAATAGTTTCAATCAATACATAAATGAACTACACAAAATTCACCGTAAAGACCGAAGAACAATACAGAGAAATCTTGATAGCGATGTTTAGCCAACACGCATTTGAGGCATTTGAGGAAACAGAAATGGGTTTTTATGCCTATATTCCCGATACCAAGATGACGCCAGAAATAGCAACGGCATTAGAAGATTATCGACAGCGATTTCCGTATGAAGCCTTGCGTGAGAGCGTACCGGCGCAAAATTGGAATCAGGTTTGGGAAGCGAGTTTTCAGCCTATTGTCATTGGCGATTTTTGTGCGGTGCGGGCGTCCTTCCATCAAGTGATGACGGGCGTGGAACATGAAATCGTCATTGACCCTAAAATGGCATTTGGCACAGGGCATCACGAGACGACTTACATGGTCATCAATGCCATGAAAGACCTTGATTTTGAGGGTAAAAAAGTCTTGGACTACGGCTGTGGCACGGGCATACTCGCCATACTTGCCGAAAAACTCGGTGCCAAACACATTGACGCTATCGACATTGACCCCGCCGCCACCGAAAACGCCATAGAGAACACCAAACTCAATGGCGCACAAAACATTGACATTCAACAAGGTACACTCAATAATATTATTGCAAAAGACTACGACATCGTCCTCGCAAACATCAATCGAAACGTCATCATACAATCCTTACCTGCTTTGTATACGCACTTACTTGCGAGCGGTACGCTCGTCATTTCGGGCATCCTGACCAAAGACCGCCCCCTCGTCGAAGGACATATCATAGAAGCCGGATTTGGCATAAAAAATGCGACTTCGCGAGGTGGATGGGTTTGTTTAATAGTTGAGAGTTAGCGAGTTGGAGAGTGAAGAGTTGGAGAGTAAAGAGTTGGAGAGTCTGCGAATCATAAGTCGAGATTTATAGAATTAGGTGTAGAATATAATAAATAAAAGATTATTTTAATTATCTTTATTTATCATTTTATGCTATATACTTCATAATTCTCGAATTTTGATTCCGCCACCTTCTAACTCTCCACTCTCCAACTCTGTACTCTCCACTCTTTCACTCTCAACTCTCAACTAAATATATGTATAAAATACAAATACTCATAATCGCCTTACTTTTTGTAGCCAACGGCGTATTTTCACAGACGCTCAAGCAGTTTCCTGAAGACCGCACGGAGTTCATCACGACTTTGGATGATTTTATGAACGCCGCCAAACGGGAGGACAATAAAATCACCTTTGAAACCTTCAGCGAACATCTTGCAACCGGCAAATATTCCGACCAACAATTCGCTGACATTCAGCAAATTGCCAATAAAATGCTCGGCGCAAAAATGAGTGCTAATCCATATTTTGAGAGTTATTTTAACTCCCTCAATGTGATGACCACCAAAGAGCAAAACAATAAATTCACGGGTTATTTTAATGCCCTAAATGGCGTCATTGGCAGCGTAAAAAGCAGCAATAAATCCACTTATAAGGATTTCACCAATTTTGCAACCCATCTTTTTGGCGAAAACGCCCTGCGCCACGTCGGTGGTTCGATGTGGATTTCTTCCAACGACAAGTATACTATTGAATTTAAAAACGATGCACCACTCATAACATTTCCGGACTTAGACCTATTGGGGATTCGTAAAAACGACACTATACGCATTAAAAAAACTTCGGGTGTGTATTTTCCATTCGACAATATATGGCGCGGCAAAAAAGGCGAAGTGACTTGGGAACGCACCAAATTTAGCGATGATGTAAGTTGTAAATTTGGTACTTACAAAATCGAAACTAAAAAAATTGGTTATAAAGTTGATACTGCCACGCTCTACTATCCCGAATATTTCCCCAAACCCATCAATGGCTCATTTGAAGACCGCGTTATCGCGGGTGCGCCCAATAATATTAGTTCTTATCCGCGTTTTGAATCTTTTACTAAAGTAATGGAAATCAATGATATAGGTGAAGGAATCAAATATAAAGGAGGTTTCCGACTTGCAGGCGACGACATCAATGGCTACGGCGATAGCAATAACAGAGCCACCATGCAATTTTTCACCAAATCGGGCAAGCTCGCGCTCGTCGCCCGCGCCGAATCCTTCTTGATTCGAAAGGCAGAACGCATCGTTTCCGATGGGGCGGCGGTTAGTATTTATCACGGTCAAGACTCAATTTTTCATCCGCGTATCGGCCTCAAATTTGAAGTGGACAAACGCCAACTCGCTCTCACACGCGGCGAAAAAGGCATCGAAAAAGCCCCTTTTTACAATTCTTATCATAAATTTGAAATTGACGCCCAAAAAATTGACTGGCAAATCGACGGTGATTCTATCGAGATTGGAAAAGAACGAAAAGTCGGCGCAAAACGCAACGTTGTCCTTGAATCGGTTGATTACTATGATGCCGCTCGCTACCGACGCTTTCAAAACATATCGAGTTTTCATCCCCTCACCAAAATAAAAGCTTACGCACAGAGCTACGATTCGCCTTACATTGAGGCGGAAGACCTCGCCTCATACATCAGCCCCAATTACGAACTCAAAACTATTCTTGGTTTGCTCACTGATTTGATGGAACAAGGTTTTATTGTATATTACCCTGAAACACAAATGGTTGAGGTTAAAGACAAAGTATTTCACTGGGTCGATGCTCATGCTAAGAAAACGGATTATGACAACATTCGCGTACTTTCCAACAATGAACGCAACACAAACGGCATACTCAATATCGAAGACAATTCGCTCGCATTACATGGGGTCAAAAACGTCGTTTTGAGTGATTCAAAACTCGTTGTCATCAAACCTGCCAATGCCGAAATCACCGTAGAAGAAGACCGAAATATGCGCTTCAACGGACAAGTTTTTGCAGGATACGGCATATTCAAAGGACGTAATTTTCAATTTAATTATGATGATTATGACATCGAAATGGATACTGTTAATTCGTTTAGTATTCGCTACGAAGTAGATCGTGACGTAGATGATGTGCCTCTCCTCAAAGAAGTCATCACGCGCATCGAAGACATGAACGGACACCTCCAAATCGACGCGCCCAACAACAAATCGGGACGCGAAGATGACCCCACTTATGCCTCCTTCGTTGCACGTACCAAGTCGCGCGCCTACTACGACGACCGCCGCATACAAGACGGCGCATACAAGCGCGATAGCTTTTATTTCGAACTCGAACCCTTTACTTTTGATAGTCTCAATAGCTTCGACCCTTCGGGTATTGTCTTTGATGGCGAGATGCACACCGCAGGTATTTTTCCCGCATTCAAAGAAAAATTGCGCGTACAAAGCGAAGATAACTCTCTCGGATTCACGCACAAAACACCGTCGGGCGGCTTTCCAACATATACCAAAGACGGCAAAAATCGCGGTAACTACGCCAATGATATTACCCTCAACGGCACGGGACTATGGGGTAGCGGCGAGGTTACTTTTCTCAATTCAAAATTCGAATCCGATAAAATTAATTTTTTACCAGAGGCAATGCAGGCACAAGCCAAAACATTTAATATCGAAGAACGTCGTACGGGTACGCAATACCCGAAAGTAGATGCCACTGATGTATTCGTCAAATGGGCGCCTTACCAAGACAGTATGTACATCAAATCCGAAGACAAGCCCTTTAATTTCTTTAACAATGAAAAACAACTGGCTGGCGATTTGGTCTTTACAACAGGTGGACTCTATGGGTCGGGCAGGTTCGATTGGACGGATGCTACAATGACTTCTAAAAAACTCCTTTTTGGGTTTAATGGCGTAAAAGCAGACACCGCCAACCTCACGGTTAAAGCCCTCGAAGAAGGTATAGAGCAAGGCAAACTTGCCTTTAACACACAGAATGTAAAAGCCGAACTCAATTTTGAAACCCAACGTGGTACATTTGAGAACAATTCGGGCGACATTACTACCGAAATGCCTTATAATCAGTACAAAACATCTATGAATCGTTTTACATGGAATATGCGAAACGACCAAGTTATTTTTACTTCAAAGGATGGTAAAAAAGGTGAATTTCTGTCGGTAAACCCCGCACAGGATTCCTTGATATTTTTGGCAGATAGTGCAGTGTACGACCTTCAAGATAACATGCTTGACATCGAAGGCGTAGAGTTTATCAATGTAGCTGATGCCATTATTTATCCCGATGATAAATATGTTGGTGTGCGTGAAAATGCGGACATGGAGCCGCTCGAAAATTCGACCATTTTAGCCAATATAAAAAATCGTTATCACAAAATTAAAAATGCAACTATAAAGATTGAAGGGAAAAATAAGTACGAAGCAGAAGGCTATTATACTTATGAAATCGGCGGTAAAGAGCAGGAAATTTTGTTCGATAATATTGTTGCAAAAAAGAAAAAGAAGAAAAAAGAATACGTCACAGTAGGCAGCGGTCCAGTGAACGAAGATGCTAACTTTTTTATAGATGATAAGATAAAATTCATGGGCGATGTTAAACTTCGCGCTGATGCTAAAAACTTGAAATTCAGTGGTTTCGCAAAGATAGACTCGGATGCACTCCAACGCACAGGCTGGTTTTCGGTCAATGCCAGGGTAGATAAAGAAAATGTGGCGATTGCTTATAAAGAACCCGTGACCGTCGATGGTGCGAAACTCCATGTCGGCTTGATGATGAATGTCGATTCGGCGCACGTATACCCCGCGAATATGAGTGCGAGCAAGATAGGGCGCGATGTTCAGATTTTTGATGCAACGGGCGTCTTAAAGCATGACAAAAAACGTAAGCAATTCGTATTTGGCGACTCCTCACAGGTGCTACTCAATGAAATGCGCGGCAATAAACTTACCGTGGACGAAATCTCCGGCAAAGTGACCGCCGAAGGTAGTTTTAATTTCGATGAAGCCTATAAAGATAACATTCATATCAAGACTGCAGGGGTGGCAGTTTGGGAAGATGGTATCGCAAAATTTGACCTTATTGCCGGTATCAACATCCCGCTTCCGACGCGTTTGTTGGAGATTTTAGCAGATGATTTGTACGGTTATGGCGACGAATTGCCCGATATTGAGGTCAATGATAAATACATTGACCATGCCATCGCCGAGTTTGTGAGCGACGATAAAAAAGTAAGTCGCATCATGGCAGATTATCGTAGCGGCGGCTACCTTGCGTTGCCCAAAGAAGAAGACTATCCCTTCTTTTTCAGCAAGTTACCCTTGCGATGGAATGAGAATACGTATTCGTTTACCAGCAAATTTATCGGCATCAGCAGCATTGGTGGCAAGCCTGTAGAGAAGGTGGTCAAATGTTATTTAGAAATAAAAATGCTTAATAGTATCCCGTCATTTACAATGTACATCGACTCGCCAAGCGACGATTGGTATTACATTCATTACAAAAGCGGAACCGTTGCCACGCTTTCCTCTAATGAAGAATATTCGGGCGCCGTACTAGATATAAGGAGGAGGGACCGCGTGAAAGCACCCACAGGCGAATATCTTGATATTGTATTGGCGAAATTGGAAAATGTGCGGTATTTTAGTGGGAAAATGAAAAATAACTAGAGGATTTCTAACCGTAGCGTAATGTCTCCGGCTTGAGTTCGGTAGCATAATGCGTCTCGCTTGTACATATAGTACGCGGCGCAAGCCGAAGACATTACGCTACGAATCGAATAATTTTATGAAATCACAAAAACAAAAACTCGTACAAACATCTCGCGATGCCCTTTGGAAAGGGATTATAGGGGAGTTTTTTGAATTTTTTCTGCGTTATTTTTATCCTGATCATTTGTATCTGATTGATTTTAGCAAGGGTTTCCAATTTTTGGATAAAGAATTGACCGAAATTCAAGTCAAATCAAAGGGCAATCAACGTTATGTTGATGTACTCGTAAAGGTGTTTCTGTACGATGGCAGCGAGGAATGGATCTTGTTTCACATCGAAGTACAAGGGCAAGACGACCCAAATTTTCAAGAGCGAATGTTTATTTATTTTTATCGTATTTTTGATAAATATAGAAAACGAGTAGCAGCATTAGCAATTCTGACGGGCGATGAGGCTTCACACCCTAAAAAGTATGAGACTTCCTTCTTGGATACTAAACTGACTTACGAATACGGCACGTATAAATTGCGTGAAAAAACACTTGCTGATTTTCAAGATAAAGACAATCCTGTTTCGATTATTATGGAAGTCGCGTGGCAGGCATTAAAACGTAATAAATTGGATGACAGTAAGTTGTACGATTTTAAAATCAATTTAGTGCGTCGATTGAAAGCTCTTAATTACGATTCAAAGCGTATTCGTCACTTACTGAATTTCATCAAACGATACTCCAATTTTGAAAATTCAGAAATAAGCCTTAAATTTGAAAATGAATCTCATAACATGTTTAATAAAGAAATTACTATGGGTTTAGAAGAAGCTATTTGGACAGATGCAAAAATGCAAGGTAAAGAAGAAGGTATTGTAATTGGTATGCAACAGACAGAACAAAAGTTTGACCAAGAACGAAAACTTACTATTCTCAGCTTGCGAGAAAAAAGCTTTTCCGATGAAGAAATTGCCGAGACAATGCGTATCTCAATTGAAGAAATGAACCGTCTGTTAGCAATTAGTTCGAGTGAAAAAGAATAGCCATATTTAATAAAGAAATTACTATGGGTTTAGAAGAAGCTATTTGAACAGATGCCGAACAACAAAGTGTAGTAAAAGGCATACAACAAACCGAGCAAAAATATGATGAAGAGCGTAAGCTATCTATTATCAATCTTCAAAACGAAGGCTTTGATAATGAGCGCATTTCTCATATACTTAATATTTCCATTGAAAAATCAACGCTAAAAATTAACTGCCTGTTGATTCCGACTGCATTAAAAATCGAATAATCCCTTTAAAATCTCCGGTATCAAACCACTTCATTTCTTCCACCTTACGAAACCACGTCAATTGCCGCTTCGCATAGCGGCGCGAATTGCGTTTTACTAATCGTATCGCTTCTTCGCGGTCAATTTTCCCATCAAAAAAATCAAACCACTCTTGATAGCCCACCGTTTGCAGGGCGGTCAGGTGTTGGAGTTCGTGCAAATCTCTTGCTTCCTCTTCCAATCCTTTATCTATCATCGCATCCACGCGCTTATTGATGCGTTCGTACAAAATTTCTCTATCCCAATCAAGACCTATATATATAGGTACAAACAGGCGCGGCGGTTTTTCTTTATTATGAAAATGAGAAAACGGCTGCCCTGTAGCCCGGCACACCTCCAAAGCCCGTAAGAGTCGCTTCGGATTTTGCGTATCTACTTGGGCGTAATATTCGGGGTCGAGTTGTTGCAACTCAGTTTGAAGTGATGCAATACCTTCATTTTCAAACAATTGATTCAGTTCCCCACGTATGTCTGCGGGTATTTTGGGAAATTTATCTAAGCCCTCGCACACCGCCCGAATAAAGAAGCCCGAACCACCGACCATCACCACGACATCGTTTTTCTCAAATAGTTTTTCCAATAAAACCATCGCCTCGCGCTCGTAATCGCCCACGCTATACGTATCGTGTATGCTAAGGTTGTCGATAAAATGATGCTTTGCCTGCGCGAGTTCTTCGGGTGTGGGTTTGGCAGTACCGATACTCATTTCGCGATAAAATTGTCGACTATCTGCCGACAATATCTCGGTATCGAAGTGCTTTGCAAGACGGATTCCGAGTCCGGTTTTGCCGCTTGCCGTGGGTCCGCCCACGACTATCAAATATTTTTTGTTATTTTTCACAATAATTTTTAATCAGAAGGTACAAGGTAAAGAAAAATTACTTATCTTTGCACTCACAATTAAAAAAGACAAAGAATTTTACAAAGTTATAGTCATGAGCAATTTATTAAAGTACGTTACGGAGCAGCAGAAAAAAGAAACAACTTTTCCCAAATTCCGTGCAGGTGATAACGTTACTGTTGGATATAAAATTATTGAGGGCGCGAAAGAACGTATTCAGGATTTTAAAGGAGACGTCATTCAGATTAAAGGTGAAGGACTCGGCAAAACATTTACAGTTCGTAAAATGTCGAACGGTATAGGTGTAGAGCGTATCTTTCCTTTATGTGCTACTACAATTACCGAAATTAGGGTAAACAAATACGGAAGAGTACGCCGTGCAAAATTGTACTATTTACGTGAGCTTATTGGTAAGAAAGCACGTATTAAAGAGAGAAAATTCATTAAACAGAATTAATATTTACACGTTCATTATAGACGTGTTCTTTCCGAATACCCTTCCTCCCAAGGAAGGGTTTTTTTTCGCCCATAAGTGAATGAATGAATAATTTACTTATAGCCAAAATAAAAAAACCCGTTCCAATTAAGTATCAGGAACAAAATAAATGTATATTATCGACTTGTTCTTTTTCCTTTATACTTCACCAACTTTTCCTTAAATACAGTGAGTATTCGCGTCAAATTTGGTTCGTCTAAAGAAAAAATAACGATGCGAAGAATGTACATTTATTTAATTCCTGATCTAACATCGGAACGGGTTTTTTATTTTGTATTTGTATCAAGACAAAAGTTTAAAATGTAATTTAAACTTGTACTTAAATTTCTTAAGAAACAGCATCGCCACCTACGATATTATTAAGTGCATCTTTGGCTTCTTTTAGATTGTCGGCTGCTGCGTCTTTTGCATCGCTCAATTTATTCAATCCGCCATCTTTGGCACCCGATAGCGTATCTTTCGCCTCATTTACAAGGTCAGAAAAAGAACCGCTTGCATCTGCTGCTTTATCTGCAACTACATCCTTAGCACCGGCGAGTTTGTCGCCTGCTTTGTCTGCCAAGTCTGATGCATCGTCTTTGAGGTCGCTGGCTTTATCTGCCACAGCATCTTTTGCGTTGTCGAGTTTGTCGCCTGCTTTATCTGCCAAGTCTGATGCACCGTCTTTGATATTGTCGGCTTTATCTGCCACAGCATCTTTTGCGTTGCCGAGCTTGTTGCCTGCTTTGTCTGCCAAGTCTGATGCACCGTCTTTGATATTGTCGGCTTTATCTGCCACAGCATCTTTTGCGTTGCCGAGCTTGTTGCCTGCTTTGTCTGCCAAGTCTGATGCACCGTCTTTGAGGTCTCCAGCTTTATCTGCCACAGCATCTTTTGCGTTGCCGAGCTTATTGCCTGCTTTGTCTGCCAAGTCTGATGCACCGTCTTTGATATTGTCGGCTTTATCTGCCACAGCATCTTTTGCGTTGCCGAGCTTGTTGCCTGCTTTGTCTGCCAAGTCTGATGCACCGTCTTTGAGGTCTCCGGCTTTGTCTGCCACAGCATCTTTTGCGTTGCCGAGTTTGTCGCCTGCTTTGTCTGCCAAGTCTGATGCATCGTCTTTGAGGTCGCTGGCTTTATCTGCGGCGGCATCTTTTATGTCGCTTGCTTTATTCATCGCTTTATCAGCCATGTCAGTAGCATTCTCTCGCATGTCGGCTGTTTTTTCCATTGCGACATCCTTAAATTCAGAAGCTTTGTCTTTAGCTTGCTCTGCAAGGTCTCCGGCTTTATCCATTGCTTTTTCGGCAAGGTCGGAAGCATTTTCTCGCAAATCTGCTGTTTTGTCCAGCGCAACATCTTTTAAGTCGTCCATTTTATCGGCGGCTTTTCCGGCTAAATCTGTTGCTGTATCTTTCACATCTTCCAGCACGTCTTGAGCCTTACTGATATTGTCGGAACTGAATATTCCTTTGATAGAATTGATTAGTTTGTTAAGCATGATCGTGTTATTTTTACGTAAATCAAGTGTTTGCGTGACAAAAATAATAAATTTGACGAACTTTTATTCAAAATATCGTACAAATTTTGATTATTGGAACTCTGAAAGACCATTCATATCCAAAGTATACTAAATGCGTTGTTCCCTTATTTCATTCCTAAGTATTAGGAATTAAATAAATCTACATTCTTCGCGTCGTTATTTTTACATTAGACGAACCAAATTTGACGCGAATACTTACTGTATCTAAGGATTTTTTGGTGAAGAGTCATTTTAAAAGAAATACTCAAAAAAGTAAATAAATTTGTGAAACAGTGTATTAGTAGTAAGTCAAACTAATTATGATAAGTTCATTTGGCGAAATTTGTCCGATTACTTTGTTGGAGAGCATCCAGCGTAGCTACGGCTATGCTGAATGACCTCCGCCTCGTACTCGAAAAAATTTCACTCAAAGCAACATATCATAATTAGATTGACTTACTACTTAGGGAAGACAAAAAAAATAATCTACCCGTCTGAATTGTTCTTTTTCTTATATGTTTCACTAAATCTTCCTTAGTGAAAGAAAATAAATAACTTGCCCCATTATGCTTGTTCTTTTCCCTTCTAAAAAACACAAAAA
>Ga0209185_1002040_pt1 | contig 15135 bp, 12 predicted proteins | sample SidtaG_2_FD_187425 | JGI IMG/M metagenome (GOLD analysis project Ga0209185, IMG submission 187425) | Marine algal microbial communities from Sidmouth, United Kingdom - Sidmouth_Asex2 metaG (SPAdes) (version 2) | ecosystem: Host-associated > Algae > Red algae > Unclassified | place: Sidmouth... | reverse complement strand
TAACATATGGCACAATCATATTACTAATTCTCTCACACTTGACAAAGGAATTGTAAAGTCATTCAAAATTGATAATAGAGATGCTTAATATCAGTGAAAATACAATAGACCCGTATGTAAAAAAAGAAAGGTATTCTGTCTTTAAAAAATTAGAAGAAAGATCTATATCTAAGGCGCTTATAAGAATCTTGGTTATCGTGCTCGTCATAGGTGTTATAAGTATGTTCTTACCTTGGACTCAGAATATAAGAACACTCGGATACGTAACGACACTTAATCCTGACGATAGACCTCAGGCTATACAATCATTAATAGATGGTAGAATAGAAAACTGGGTTGTCAGAGAAGGAGATGTTGTCTATGTCGGCGACACTATTCTAATAATTACAGAATCTAAAGAAGCATATCTCGACCCCAACCTTCTTGCACAGACAAAAGGTCAGATCGACGCCAAGAAAGCAAGCTCCATCAACTATCAAGATAAAGCTAATACGCTCGATGAGCAGTATAAGGCGACTTTAATGAACAGAGATCAGAAGCTTGAATTAAACGAGATCAAACTAAAACAACTACATATAAAAGTAAAAACTGATAGTATAGATCTCGCAGCAGCCAAAGTAAAAATGGAAAATTCCAGAAAACAAATGGACCGAACAATAGAGCTGGAAAAAAAAGGAATCAAATCAACAACAGATGTAGAAATAAAAACATTCTCGTTCCGTGAAGCTGAAGCTAAGGTTAATGAATTACAGAATAAATTACTTAATAACCAGAATGATATTACAGCAATCAAGACTAATGTATCTTTTATAAAAAGTGATTTTGCTCAAAAGCTAGCTAAAATAAATTCTGAGAAAATGTCTGCGCTTTCCATGAAGAATACTACGAATTCTGAAGTGTATAAATTAGAATCCAGTTATAATAAATTTGAGGCAAGAAGCAACGCCTATGTCATCACATCTCCTATCAATGGTACGATTACCTATGCTATAAAATCAGGCTTAGGAGAGTACATAAAAGCTGGGGAAGACCTACTAACCATAGTCCCGACTGTATATAAGAAAGCCGTAGAGTCATATATAAGGCCCCGAGATATACCCTTACTCAAGAAAGGACAGAAAGTACGAATACAATTTGATGGATGGCCTGCCATAGTTTTTAGTGGATGGCCTAACAATTCCTTCGGAACATTTGCAGGTCGGATCTATGCAATAGATAATGATATAAGCCATACAAAAAATGGAAAATATAGAATCCTTGTCGTAGAAGACAAAGAAGAAAAGTGGCCAGATGAAGTAAGAGTAGGTAGTGGTTCTAATAGTCTCATATTACTCAATGAAGTCTCTGTATACTACGAGATATGGAGACAACTTAATGGCTTCCCTCCTGATTACTATGATAATGAAAACAATAAACAAGTCAAAACCAAGGCTCCGATCAGAAAAATAAAATAATGAAATTCTACACAAGAAAACTTATAAAGCCAGGAGATCTTAATGCTAATAACTCACTATTCGGTGGTGCACTACTTAAATGGATAGACGAGGAAGCTGGCATCTATGCGATGACCAAGATCAATACGCAAAAAGTGGTCACCAAATATATGTCGGAAATAGACTTTATCAGTTCTGCTAAGCAAGGTGATGTTATAGAGATCGGATTAGAGTTGACAGGTGTAGGAAGGACTTCTATATCTTTTAAATGTGAGGTCCGTAATGTATTCACTAAAAAATCAATCATCAGTATAGATAAGATTGTATTTGTAAAAGTGGATGGCGAAGAGAGACCATCGCCTCATAATTTGACATTTGAAGATATGATAAAAAACAATACTTCACATTAATGAGAGGGATTTATATTATAGTCATAAGTACGTTTTGCTACTCTTGTTCTTTAGGTCAAGGCACTATCCTGAGCTATGAAGAATATATTGATATAGTCCAGAAAAATCATCCGCTCGTCATACAAGCAAAGTTACTTGACGAAAAATCAGACGCCTACAAACTAAAAGCTAAAGGAGAATTAGATCCCACAATCGGAGGAGCTTATTACCAAAAATCTTTCGATGATAAAAATTACTATAGACAATTTGATGGTAAATTAAAAATTCCCACTTGGTATGGGATAGACTTTGAAGCAGGATACGAGTATAATGATGGTGACTTTCTAAATGAAGAGGGCACCCTACCCGTTAATGGCTTACTTAATGCAGGCATCTCTGTACCATTGGGTAGAGGTTTGTTCTTTGATGAGAGACGAAGAGTCATCGAAGAGGCTAAATTAATTGCTGAAGTAAACACACTTAAGCAAAAAGAAATCTACAATAAATTAATGTTCTCAGCCAACAAAGCATATGTTAATTGGCAGGTGCAATACAACAATATTCTTGTATTTAACAGAGCAAGAGATATATCGCTTGAGACATTTAATAATACGAAATCAGCTTATGAAGAAGGAGATAAGACTGCTGTAGATACCCTGGAGTATAAGCTCTATCTGGATAGTAGAACTGCAGACATCCTCAAGGCTGAGCAAGATTACTATATCGCCACACAAGAACTTAATCTGCAACTATGGGATGATGGTGTTGTACCATTAGAGTTAGAGGATGATGTATTACCGGAGAGTATTAATAATGAGCTTTGGAGTGAGACTATCGATCTTGCAAGCTTAGAATACCGAGAAGCAGTAAGTCAGGTCACACAAGTAAGACAACTTGATATAGAAGGTGACAGATTACAACTAGATAAGAGGCTATTCAAAGAAAATCTCAAGCCCACAATAGATGTAAAATTCAACCCCCTACTTAGAATCAACGAGAACAACAGATTCTTGGCATATACTACTGATGACTTCAAAATCGGAGCTGCTCTATACTATCCTATATTCAACAGAAAAACTAAAGGAGAACTGAAACTTATCGATATTGAGCAACAGCAACTTCAACTTGATCAAAAAAATCTGCTTCAGGACTTACGTCTCTATATCGCTGCTTTATATAACAACCTTAATAGCTTAGAAGAACAACGATCTTTGGCAGCACAAAATGAAATTACTGCAAGACAATTACTAGAGGCAGAGTATATAAAGTTTGATATCGGCGAAAGCTCACTATTCTTACTTAATGCTCGTGAGCAAGCTAAGTTAGGTTATGAGCTCAAAAAGCTAAAGACTATAAAAGAAATTCTGTACAACAAGGCAGAGTTTATGTTTGTGTTGCAGACTTACTAGAACTTATTATTTTACTTCTCTCTGAAAAAGACATGCATCGCCATCATTATAATGATCTGGTAAGCCCTCAGTAACTTCAAGTTTACGTGTTCCCACAAACTCAAATCCACATTTCTTGTAATGATTAATCAAACCTTGGTTATAACCAATAGTATCCATTCTGACATATTTCAGATCATTATTCTTACAATACTCATCGGCCCAAGCGACAATCTTTTTCACAAAATTCTGTCCACGCAAATTAGGGTTAGTAGCAATTCTATGAATGTAAACTGAAGGGGCATTATTCTCTTCTCCCCATATTAATTCATCACTTAATGCTGTTGCCCATATGCATGCTATCTCATTTTCAATAACAAGTTTCCATTGTCTCTTTTCTACTATCTCAGTCGCAATTAATTCTTGTGGGAACTCAGGCCAAGAAACTTGATTCTTGAACTTCATGTATTCTGTAGCTACTCGATACAATTTGAAAATGGTTTGGATATCGTTATGGTTGCTATTGGCTATTTTCATTTTTTGTATTCCGTTAGAGTCCTTAACGCTATCTAAATTTTCCTCAAAGGCCGACAAATGAAATTTCAGATGAATATGATATTACTTTGATTTGTAAACTTCAAAGTACGGAGTGCAAATTTTAAAGTATAAGGAACTTTTAGCGTCTAATGTAGCTTACTTAATTTCTTTTAAAGTGTTCTCTAATTACATATCTATACCCAATATTTTCTCTTCCTCTCATTACATTTTTCGATTCAGATATAATTGAGATATAGCCGAATTTCTCCTCTTCGAATTCGACGAGATGACTACTGCCATACTCTTCTTCTATTATATCATTATAAATAAATGGCACCATTTCTTGACCTCTCTTATCAATTATTCCCCACTTATCTCCCTTCTTATATATTGAGCTTGGTACTTCCTCATCATAAACCATTTTAAATTTTACATCATCGTAAATAAATTTTGGGCTAACAGTATAATTCGAATCTACAGGTATAATTATGCGTTCATTTTTAAACACATTATATCCTGTTGATACCTCAGTACTGTAAACTGCGTAATTAGAGTCTTTTTTTAATAATGCAAATTCATTATTAAACTGGATAATTGTATCTATACTGAGTTGGGTAGTGTCTATTATTTTTTGCCAAGATGTATCACTATCTATTTTCCAGTATTTGTATTTCAATTCATATGTGCCATCAATGTTTCTAATTGAATAGTCATCAACTAAACTAGGATCAGTTCGTCCCATTCCGCAAACACCAAGTGGTACTAATTTTATTTCTTTCAGAGTCTTTCCATCAGAGTTAATATAGAAATCACCTTTGCCTTCATTAACTTTTGCAATTGGGTTCTTTTGACCAGTTCCATCTTTATTCTTTATACTATGATATCTCAAAATAAAACTCTCACCACTAATGTATCTGGGCTTGACTATCCATTGACCTGTACTTATAATAAAGCCATATAGATTATCCTTTTTAACCATAGCAATATCGTTATGAAATAAAGCGGCTTCATCGAATTGAGGCTCGATAATTGTGTTACCATAGTAATCGGAGTATCCCCATAATTTATCATATTTAACAGGGTAGAGATAAGTTATGTTGACACCATTGTTATTGTTAACTATTAGTATTTCGTTTGATTTACATCCGAAGTTTATAATTACAACTAAGATTAATAGATTCTTCATTCAAGTTAACTTATTACAAAACTTGTGAGTAAAATATTCAATTCTTGCTACTCCACATAAGCCCCATAAAGCACCTTAACAATAGCCTCTTCATTTATAAAACCCTTCCCCCAAGATTCATAACCTTCTGTCAGATTAGCGGCTAATGCTTCTTCCATTGATTGTCCATCGCTGATAGATTTCTTAACTCTATCTCTCATAGTGATGAGCATGTTGTAGTAATTGAGTAGATCTACTTTAGATGCTAATGAGCCGTGGCCTGGAATAATTTTAGTATCTGTATCTGTTATGAGAATAGCATTTGCTATGGCTTTGATATATCCATCTGGAGAGCCTCCTAATTCTGTATCTATAAATGGAAACCGATCTTTGAAAAAGCAGTCTCCCATATGTAGCACATTAGAATCTGAGAAGTAGACAAATGCATCGCCATCAGTATGCGCATTATGATTATGTATCAGATGAATGTTCTCATTATTATAGTGAATATGCATTTCATCATTAAATGTAAGCTGTGGCCAAGCGGCTTTAGGTGCCGCTGGTGTCGTTCTTCCAAAAGGTCTTACATTATCAGTACTTAATCTCTTTCTTACATTATCATGAGCGATGATTGTCGCTCCAGCATTAGCAAAATTCTTGTTACCTCCAGTATGATCTCCATGCCAATGTGTATTGAGTAGATAATGTACAGATTGGTCTGAGATATCTTTTATGGCAGCTATAATCTTATCACTTAATGGCGCAAACTGATCATCAACCATAATTGTCCCATCTTCTCCTGTGAGGATGGCTATATTACCTCCAGAGCCTTGGAGCATGTAGATATTATCTGTCACTTGCTCGGTCGTAATTGTCACATCACTGAAGTCTCTTTGTGATATTACATTAGTAATAGCTGCAGTAATGAATATTAATGGCGGGATAAATGGCTTCATGAGCTTATATGTTTGATATTGATGACTAATTTTTAAACGTAATTTAGTTATTACTTAAGTCTTTTTAGACTTGACATCACAGACATTTCTTACTCAGATTATTGTGAGATCAATACTTTGTAAGTATCTAAAATACCATCTACTTCTATCGTAGCGATATATATTCCTGATGGAAGAGATTGATTTATTCCTGTTGACATGTCAACTATCGATGATTTTTGGATTAATGTACCATTGAGAGCATATAGAGATAATGTAGCATTTAGTATGTTGTTATCTCCTTGTATATATATTTTATTCTTATTACTGTAAATAAAAAGATCTAATACATTATTATCTACTGTAGCGACTTCTCCAAGAGGGCACAATTCTCCATCATATCTGACTGTTGACTTATCAACTATGCTTACAATAGCAAATAAAGTGTCATAATCCTCTGCCGTCACCATAATGTCATATTGTCCCTCTGCTAAGAATCTGAAATAGCTTCCGTCTGCCTCTGATGAGAAGACACTTGAGTTCTGCATATCATGACCTGGTATTGATACTTCAGCTAATAATGGCAGTCCCGTTCTACAGTCTAATATCTTTCCTCTAAGTCCATATTGTGCCTCAAACATATAATTAAGAAGAGCACTTCTGTTGTAATCCCAATAAGTGGGAATGAGATCAGAATCTAATATTTTCTGATTACTTATCTCTAAAGAAAACTCTCTGCCACGATGGAAGTAGGTCATATAATCTTGCCTTCCACCAGCTAATTCATACCATTCATAGCCATTAGTAATACCGTCATTAAGAAAAGTGAGATACCCTGTCGGTGCATGCGTATGTGCAGTATCGGCATATGCTCGTGTGACATCTATCCACCATTCGTCATCTGCATGTTTTTCTATATATGTATCCCAAGGGTAACTACAGACTTCTTTACCTCCATGAATATTACATGAGAGATGAATATCATATTGCTCTGCAAAATCCATAAATATCAATGTCTCTTTTTGATGATTACGACCATCAGGATTAGGACCTTCCTTAGGGTCAGGAAAATTTCTATTGATATCTACAAACTGATTATTGAATCTTATTGCCTGCTCTACGGTCTGATTCCCACCTCTATATGTCCCATCAGGATTAGCGAGTGGATTGATGTAGATATTTATATTATTAACTGCTTCTGTAATCTTCTCATCTGTACCATAATTACACAATAGCATATCTATATACATGAGCATCATCGGAAATCCTGCAAGCTCATCACCATGCATTGTGGAGGTATATAGAAAATTAGGTTCTTCTTCTACAGCTCCTAACTGATCACCGATGTGTGCTACAAGAATTTTTCTTCCACTTGACAATGTTCCTATATCAATTATCTCACAAAGGTCGGGGTACTTTTCCTCAAAGTCATACATCATCTGTATATAGGCTTCATAGGATGGATAGAAATCCATAGGCGGTAAGCAATTAGATTTTATGATTTCATTATTATACTCCTCCAGGCTTTTCATCTTGATGTTAGCTTTAGGAGGCTCAGACCATGATAGTGGTATATTATTCTTCTCGAGATTCAGGAAGCCTAATTTTGTTATATATAGATTGGCCTTGTGCTTAGTGCTTCCATGGTCTAGCTCTACACCTTCAAGTAAAGCTATAAGTTCTATATCTACATTATGCAAGTCAACACTGACTTCAGCAACTTCATAATTGTCAAAGTGTGATAGCTCTAATCGTTGAGAATAGGTATGTGATGATATAAGAATGCATAGGCTAAGAAAAATTCCTTTGGCTAAGGTATTCGTCTTCTTTAGCACGCATTTTAATTTTATCATCTTCAGATTTGTCATCATATCCTATGAGATGTAATACTCCATGTATAATTACTCTATGGAGTTCGTCTTCAAGTTTTACTTTATAAAGTTCAGCATTTTCTCTGACTCTATCTATACTGATGAAGACATTTGATTCTATAGGATCATCATTAAGTGGGAAGGTAATGATATCAGTATAGTAATCGTGTTGTAAATATTCTTTGTTGATATTAAGCAGATAGGCATCATCACATATGACAAAGTCTATATAACTACACTGTCGCTTCTCATTGTTGAGGATTTGTTCTATCCATGATACAATATGCTCAGTATCTTTGAGAACAAAGTCTGTATCTTCTTTGTAAAATCGAATTTCGGGAGATTCGATGGAGTTTTGAGTGGGATTATTGTCCAGGGTTATCGCTTTATCTTGCTCTAAGGAAGTGCATCAATACTGTCCTTCCTTCGTCGATGTATTCTATCGTATCAGACAACTCCTTCATAATATATACCCCTCTCCCACCACAACACTCTAAGTTTTCTTTGAGTGTAGGATCGGATACTTTATTGGGGTTAAAACCGGACCCTTCGTCGGAGATACTTATAATGACTTTACTTGATTGGTCTTCGCAATCGATCTTTACAAATTTGCTGTCATCAGCCTTATTGCCATGTATAATTGCATTATTGACAGCTTCAGTCAGTGAGATTAGTATGTTATCATGTACTTCCTGAGGAAGACGACACTTACTCTTAAGCGTCTCTACGTATGACTGCAAGTACGCAATCTGACAAGGAGAGGATTTGAGTTTTAGCATAAGCGTATGTGACATTTTACTATGCGATAGTTTATATAAAGATATTTCTATTGTGTCTTCAGAGCCTTATAATACTCATCTACAAGCTGCTTATAGAATGGTCTTAATGAAGGCGATACTTTCTTGTACATTTCTATCTCAGCTTCTTTTTCTTTGAGATATTCTTGTAATGCTATAGGTAATTCTTTCGGTTTTTCTTTACCTGTATTGGCTTTACGTTTGTTATCTTTCTCACGTTCTCTATCTGCTTTCTCAGCTTCTAACAATCGAGTTACAATATCGTTGTGTCTTCTTAGCATTTCTGCATCTAATTTCTTATTGACAAGATCTGTCTCTATCTTATCCATCTCATCGATAATGCCTTGTAAGGTTTTATCACCCTTACCTTGCTCCATATTTTTCTCTTGCCTTTCTTCTAATGCTTTTCTTAATGCTGCTTGTCGTGCTGCTGCTTCCGCAAAATCTTTGGCAGAATTTCCTCCTTTACCATCCTTGCCATCTTTCCCTTTTTCAGCCATCTTCTGCATGTCCTTGCCTAAGCCTTCTTGACCCTTAGTGATCTTATCCATAGGGACATCACTACTACTGTTACCACCTGGTTTATCACACATCTGAGACCCTGACATCATTCCTGACATCTGCTGCTGCATCTGCTCCATAGACTCTGCAAGCATCAGCGCAAGGTCATTGACATTCTTCATAGTATGTCTCTGATTCTCTTCTGCAAGAGGTTTCTGTCTGGCTTCTAATTGTTCTATACTCTCACTAATATTGGACTTAACTTCTACAACCTTCTCAGTGACAAAACTTGCTATCTTATCATTACGCTTAGCTAATTCTTGCAGACTATCTTGTATCATAACGAAGTCATCCTTCAACTTAAATTGCGTCTGGATATGTGATACATATGTAGGTGTATTAATCTGAGTTTTCTTAAGATCATCGATCAGCGTTTCTTGATCAAAAGATAGGTCTACAAGATTCTCCAGCAATTGTCTGAGTGCTTTGATGTCTTCTTGCATCTGGTCCATCTCTCCTGCCTCCATAGAAGATTGCATGCTCTTAGACATCTTCTTCATCTTATCCGCAGCTTCTTTCTGTTTCTTAGATGCACTTTCCTTCTGATCTTTCTTCATCTCTTCAGAGCTTTCTTCCATATCTTCTTTGATATCTTCCATCTGCTCTTCATTATCTTCTCCCAGATCTTTAGGCTTATCGAGTTCTTCATTCTTTTTCTCAAGCTCTTTCATTTCTTCTTTAAGCTTTTCGAATTCTTCATTTAACTTCTCTTGTTCTTTAGCTAATTCCTCTTTCGACTTTTGATCTTTAGCAGTCTCCTCAGCAAGCTTCTCTTGTTTTTCTGCAAGCTCGTCTAACTTCTCCATCATGTCTTTCATCTCCTTCTCTACCTCTAATGTCTTGAAGAGTTCTTCGAGTCTCTCCATATCTTTCTCTACAGATTCTTCGTTCTGTTCCATCTGTTCCATCTGCTCGATCATCTGCTCTTTATTCAACTCTTCCATGAGCTCTTGGATCTTTTCCATAAGCTCCTGCGTCTCTGTATCCATAGCTTCTTCAAATAATTCTTGTAGCTTCTCTTGCTTCTCTAATATCTCCTCTTCTGGCTTATTGAATTCTTCTTGGTTCTTGATGTTCTCGTCAAATTTGTCTTTAGCTTTCTTCAATTCTTCTTCTAACTTCTTCTGTCTCTCCATGAGCTTCTCTAGCTCTTTCTTATCCTCCCAATCTGGCTCTTGCTTCTGTAGCATCTTCTCTCTCAGCTTCTGTAACTCTTCTTGGATTTTCTTAGATTCTTCTGCCGCCTTCTGTAGCTTATCTTTTATATCTTCTTCGTTCTCATCTTCTTGTGCTTCAAATTCTTCTACTGATGGCTTCTCAAATTCCATAATAGATGTCTTAGCAGATTTGCTGCCATTAACCGCATCATTATCGAACGTCTCAAAGTAATAACTGATCTTCTCACCTGGCTTAAGCTCTATAGTATTAATATCAAAAGTATAATCAAATTGTTCTTCTCTTGACTTAGGATTACTAAGTGTTTCTTTTATGTTCTGCTGTACACCGTTAGCTTTGGTCACTGTGTAATTAAAACTTACAGAAGTCAGACCATAATCATCAGATGCATTACCTATAAAGTAGATAAGATTATTCTCAAGACTATCATTGAAATCTTTTACACTTATCTCTGGATACTGATCTGCTGTAACGTTAATAGAGTAAGTTACTGAATCAGGATTAGGTATCAATGCATTAGAATAATAGATCTTATAAAGATCGTCTTTCATGATGCGCTTACTCAGTCTATATCTCTTATCTGACTTTCGCTCTGCAGCTAACTTATCTTTTTTAGAAGCAAATAATATTTCTACAGCTTCTGTATTTTCTGTATCAAAATTCCAAGTCACCTGAGTACCTTGAGGAATAAGAACATCACCTATATTATCTACTCGCTCATCTTTTCTACCTGTGTAAGATGGGTAGTCGAGATAGAGATCAAAGTTTGTCAACTTGGGCTTTAGTAAGACATTCAAGTTGTGCTCTACCGATCTTACTCTACCTGAGAAAAATTCGAAAGGCACGTTCTTCTGCACGTTCTTGAAAGTATAAGCGAAAACATTACCTTGTTCCCTCTTCATACGATATTGAAAGTTATCAACATCAATAAATACTTCGTCAGGTATAACCGTACCGTCTACTTCTACAGAAATAATTTTATCATCGTACTGCACGACATCTAAGTCAGGATTATTTATTGTAAAATGAAAAGGTGCTGCCTTCTCAAATTCTCTATCATTATTAATGATTCTATGTGTAGAATCCTTAATGAGACTAGGCGCTGCAAAAAGGATTACTAATAATGCCAATGCTGGCGGAAGTGCATAACGGAGATATTTTTTATTATTACCTAAATCAATAGCTGACTTAAAAGGTACTAACTTGATATCTTCTGATTTCTGATCTATACTTGCTGTAAGGAGTTCAAGATTAGAACTCGTCTCACTTTGCTTCTTAAGCTGAAGGACATTAAGGAGTTTGTCTTTGACATCTGTAAAGTGGTCACCGATAATTAAAGCTGCTTTCTCATGACTGATTCTACTGCCTAGTTTGAAGTAATTCAATAGAGGCTTAAATACAAAGAGACCCAAAACTGAGAGAGAACTTATGATAAAACCAAAGAATATCAGCTTTCTCACATTCTTTTCGAAGTAAAGAAAATGCTCTAAGACACTGAAAAGTATAAATACAGCAACAAGGATAGCTACAGAATAAAGTAGACCTCTGATGATCTGATTGAGGTAGAATTTTCTCGTAAATTGATCCAACTTGTCTATAAGTAGATCGTAGTTACCTTTTACTTGATTCATAAACAACAATTCTGTTACTGAAGTGATTTAAGATCATAATATTAATTCCTATGCAACTCATTGAAGCAGCTACATATGATCTTAATCTACGAATTTATATCACTTCAAAAGTCCTCTGGTAAAATAACCGACTTAAGTAAAACCCTTCTGTACTAAAAAAGATTCCTGAAAAACCTCAATTTAATACATAAAACGTGTTAATGCAAGCACTTACGTCGTCTAAGGTTGCTCTACTTCTAACCATGTATTGAGTGTATTGATCAGTCGATTTTTGTCTTTTTCTGACATATTTCTGATTCTTGCGCTCGCATGGTGTTTTCCATCCATAAAAAAGAACAAAGCATTGGTCTTATCAGACGGCGGTACTGCTGTAGCGGACCAAGTATCTAAGGCACCATTGATATAAATCATATTAGGCGCAGTTTCAGTCCATTTAGATACCTTATTTGTAAGTTCTCCTTTAAAGTTTGCCTTCATTTTATTAGGCATAAATACCGCTGATGGATGCTTATCAGCTGATAAAAACTGCAGTAGTCCTTTAAATTCCTCAGTTTCATATCCATAGTATCCCATCTCAGTCCCAGACTGATAATAATGAGAAGCAAAAGATTCCATGCTACTATCTGAGTAAAAATCCAACCCCACGATATCAAGGAAATATTGTAATTTTTTTTCTGTAGAGGCTGACTTTTTAGGGATTGCACTACATTCATGCCCATATTGCCAGAATGAAAACGGAAATTCTAAAACCGCAAACTCATAGGCTTCGTCCATATTTAGGTAGTTAAATTTCAAATCTTTGCCCTTGACATACCATTTAAGGAGAGCTCGCATCTCATCTGAGTTCTTAAGCATATCCCTCTGATATGCCTCGATATCTTGCCTACATTCCTTAGTACCTATTTTATCAAGAAACTCATATATACGTGGATCTTCATTACTATGGTTAACCGGAGCGACATATGGAATAGATACATCTACATCATCAGGGTAAAAATATCTGTAGAAAATCGTCGTTGTACCGCCTTTACTGATTCCTGTAGATACCCACTTGCTATTATAGATTTTTCTGAAAAGCTGATTGATCTTATGCAGGTCGGCAGTGACTTGCTCAAAATTGAGATAATCATAATCTAAGCTATCAGGTGAAGATTCTAAGAAATAACGATGCTCAACATTAATCTGATTAGCATCTATGAGTTCTGCTACTTCAGTGATATTATTACTCGGCCTACCATATCCATTAGTTATAATAGCTGTAGGATTATCATATCCTTTGTGACTTAGATATGCTCTCTGATAAAAATAGCCTTTAGAGGGATCATTATGATCTATCTCTTGTCTGATCTTTAGTTCATAAGCCGCCTCATAACCATCTGGGGTGTCTATCTTTTTAAAAATGACATCTGGTAAAGCGAATAATTTCTCTTCTAAGATTGTCTGCGCTTGACTACTTGTGAATACAGCTAGCGACACGATACAAAACAATAGTTTTTTCATGTGTTGGATGTTGAGATGCCTAAGATATGGAAATTGAGTGATTTTGGGTTCTGGGGACCATTACGTCTAATAAGTTACAGGTTTGGTTTTAACCAAGGTCAGAATAATATTATTTTATAAAATGTTTGCATATAGACACAAATAGCTATATTATGTTCGTATTTACAAACATTATGAAATCGAAAAAATTGGTTTTACTACCAAAAGAACAGAAGATTCTTGTCGTTTTGGGCGAAAATTTAAAATTGGCCAGGAGGAGAAGAAAATTAACTGCAAAACAGGTAGCTGAAAGAGCTCATATAAGCAGATCTACCCTCTGGCATGTAGAGAAAGGAAGTGATCATATCAGTATCGGCATATATCTCCAAGTGATGTCAATATTTGGATTAGCGGAAGATTTTAAACTTCTCGCTGCAACTGATCCACTTGGAAGGAAGCTTCAAGATGCTAAATTGATCGGCAAGAAAAAAATTAAATAATATGAAAGACATTTTCGTATATGCGGATTGGAAAGGATTGGGTGGACCTCTTTTGATGGGCACTCTATCGACAGAAGTTCTAAAGGGTAGAGAAATCTTCTCATTTTCTTACGTACAATCTTGGCTGGATACAGGCTTCGCTCAAAACCTCGATCCTGATCTTAAATTATTTAGTGGTCCACAATTTCTCAATGATGATAAATCCAATTTTGGACTATTTTTAGATTCCTGTCCTGATCGATGGGGTCGTGTTTTGATGAAGAGACGAGAGGCTATAAAAGCAAGAGGAGAAAAAATAAAGTTAAATTATCTTCAAGAATCTGATTTTCTACTTGGTGTCAATGATGAAACAAGAATGGGTGCATTACGATTCAAATTGACTCCCGATGGACCATTCTTAAATGAAGGAACTGGTCTGTCGACGCCGCCCATTACTTCTATCAGAGAATTGGAACAAGCCAGTCTGAGATACGAAGAGGATAACTTTATCGATGATCCGAAAGCCAGAGAATGGCTTGGACTATTGATGTCACCTGGTTCTTCTCTAGGAGGAGCAAGACCTAAGGCCAATGTGGTAAATACAGAAGGAAATTTTATAATCGCTAAGTTCCCGAGTAAGAATGATGAACAAGACTCAGGAGCATGGGAATATATCTGTTATCAAATGGCACAAGATTTTGGTATTCAGATGGCAGAATGTGATGCACAAATCTTTTCCAGAGATCAACATAGTTTTTTGACTAAAAGATTTGATCGATCAGGGAGCGATCGAATACATTTTGCTTCAGCTATGACCTTACTCGGATACAAAGATGGCCATGATCATACGCAGGGTGGGTCTTACTTAGAGCTTGTAGAACTTATAGAGAGATATGGTGCTGATCCAACAAAAGACATCAAAGAAATATGGCAAAGAATCATATTCTCAGTAGCCGTATGTAATACAGATGACCACCTTAGAAATCATGGATTTCTATTAACTCCTAATGATGGCTGGAAACTGAGTCCTGCTTATGACATCAACCCAATTCCAGATGGCTATGGATTAAGTTTAAATATCAATGAAGATGATAATAGCCTCAACTTCGATCTTTGTATGGAGGTACATTCTTACTTCCGATGGAAAGAAGAAGAGGCGAGAGCAGAAACTCAAGTACTATGCACTTGAAGTGCATAGGTTAATTACACACGAATGAAATTCGTTTATTCAAGTATCATTTTTGAATCATTGCCTTTATCTTTCCTGTGATGCTCTAAATATTCATCTACCATC
>Ga0209185_1002029_pt1 | contig 15214 bp, 7 predicted proteins | sample SidtaG_2_FD_187425 | JGI IMG/M metagenome (GOLD analysis project Ga0209185, IMG submission 187425) | Marine algal microbial communities from Sidmouth, United Kingdom - Sidmouth_Asex2 metaG (SPAdes) (version 2) | ecosystem: Host-associated > Algae > Red algae > Unclassified | place: Sidmouth... | reverse complement strand
GGACTGTTACAGTCCCATTCGTTCTCCTGATAGTATCTTCAATAATAACCTACCTGATCAAAGTCAAACTATTGCTCACCGTCTCTTGCCGGCCCTCTGCATCTCTGTACTCAATCTGATACACATAGACACCTTGCTCCGCTCGTTCATTGTCATAGGTGCCATTCCATCCTTCCAATTGGTCATTGGACAAAAAATCCTCATTCAGGAAAACCAAATTACCCCAACGATCATAGATGGACAATCTATCTATCATCACATCAAAATTACTTTGCACATAAAAGGTGCCATTCAGGGCATCGAGCGGTCGGAAGATGTCACTGCGATAAATTATAGTCGTTGAGTCAGGAATAATTTGTTCGTAAGGCAAAATTGTACTAGCCAATATTTCGCAGCCCTCTGGACTTATCAGTAATAAATTGACACCAGTCTCTTCCGTCACGGTGGCCGTAACTACTTCGCAATCTGAGCAGTCCAAGATATCTGTAGGATTCCAGTTGATTTGATCTGCGATTATATCACTGGTATAGGTCAAGCTATAATTGTTCATACCTAAGTCGGTGACTACAATCTGAGTATTGCCATCCACCAGAGGAAGGAGTTCGACTGTCGTCTCATAGCTGCAATTACCATCATCCAGAGTCACTGTGCTCATACCACTTGGTGCAGTAAGAGTGACTGGTAAGGCCATAATTGTTTCCACCAGAGTACCGCTAACAAGCACATCTAAAGGCAAGGTCAGTCCACTGATAGAAGTCACTTCAAAAGTTCCAGTAGTCTCACCCTTGCACAAGATTTCGTTTTCTATGATAGCAGAAGTACTTGCCACTGTAAGCGCTATATCTAAAATCAAACTGTCACAACCTCCCACACTGCTGATAATTTCTTGTCCATTGAGTAGGCCAGCATTGTAACTGATGCCATTGACTATGACTTCACCATCTGGGCATATGATATCAGTGACCAGTTCTGTCACAGGAATTATTTCATTTATGGAAATTGTAGCCAAGGTATCGCAACCGATGCCATCGGCGCTGAGCATTTCCATTCCTGAAAAGAGTCCTTGGCCATAAGTAGTGCCATTTATTTCTATTGTCTCTCCCTCGCAAAGGTCGAGCATCATTAAGATTTCTATCTGATCCATCACAGTGACCCTGACATCGATTAGACTGTCACAGCCATTTTCCGTAGCATCAGCCAAGGTTGAAATTCCAGATAAATTATCTTCGTCATAAGTAATCAGTCCCTTGGAAAAACTATCTCCTCCACAGATTATCGTGTCTAAAAACCCTACGGTCTGTGGAAATAAAAACACCGACACAGTCAAAAGACTATCACAACCTTCCAGCGAGCCACCCACCAATACAGAGTTACCTGTGCTATTGATTTCGTCGTAAGTTATTGACCCTTTGGAAAAACTATCCCCACTACAGATCATCGTATCTAAAGTCCCTGCATTTGCTGGAAAGAAATTCACCGTAACATCTAAAATACTATCGCAACCTTCCTGTGAGCCACCCACAAGAAAAGAAGTGCCTGAACGCATATTGTTATCATAGGTATCCAATCCCTTCATAAAGCTGCCTCCCGAGCAGATGGTCGTATCTAAAACTCCAATTGTAGTACCCGAAAATGTAAAATTCACTATCGTCGTACTATCACAATTTGCCGAACTCATTCCATTGAATTCCACCATCGTCGTACCTTCCATGTCTATTACCACTCCATCTATAATCACATTATCACCCGCACAGGCAAATGTGTCCAAGGTGCCCGTTGCAACATCCGTAAAGCTCAGATCCACTCTCGCGATGGAGTCGCAGCCGCCCGCACCCAGACCATTAAAAATAATAATGTCCATCGTATCCCTGCTGAAAGTTTGACCTAGAATAGTCTGAGGACCGTTACTTACACAGAAGATCCTGGATATCATACCTGTATCCTGAACCAGAGTATCTATCACAATATTGATGATCGAGTCACAACCTACTGCAGTTACAAAAGGCAAAATTGTAGATGCCCCATATTCTACACCGTTAATCTCTGTAGTCATACCCGGACAGACACTACCAGTCAGTGTTTCCTCATAGGATTGCCCTATCGTCAGTTCAGATAAATTAGATAGTAAAGTACCAGAAGAACAACCCGTCTGAACATCTTCCACATCTCTTATCTCAAATTGAAATGCAGTGCCAGCACCCAGGAATATCGTATCTCCGCTCGACTCCGCAAAGCTCCTGCCCGGACAGAAAACATAAGTGTCATTATCGAAAGGATCCTTTCTAAAGTCCAATAGATTGCCTAGCTCATCTGTGATACGCATATCTACTGCGACTGGTCGGCTGGTTGTAAAAGTTCCAGTGACACAACCCTCCGCACTGCATAGCTGGTTGTCACTTAATGCGAAGAAAACTGTCGCTGGCGTGATTACATTTATGTTTAAGAAACTAGTGTCAGCTGAGCAACTGCCGATCTCAGGCAAGAGATAAGCTATTGAGGCATCCATATCAGGAACGGTCCATAAAGTGTCCAGTGGGATAGAGTAATCACTAGTCAAAAAGAAATTGCCATAGTCAGATTCTCCTTCCAGAAATTGCGGTAATCCTATCTGATCTCCAGCACATAGTTCTATAGGGTTACTCATCGGGAAGCCCGCATTGGAATTCTGTATGAGTGTGATGTTGAATACAGCGGTATCTGAAGGACAATTAAGTGATGATCCATCTATTATATAGAGTATCTCAACTAACTGAGTGTTTACATCTGGCCCCAGAAAGATACTTCCAGTATCCCAATCTCCGTCTGGAATGGGAAAGAAACCATCTGAAATATAGTTCCCACCTGGATCGGCATCTACAGATAATAATGTACTGAGAAAGGCAGAATCCCGATAACAATACGTAGCGGTATTATCATCACCTGCGTTGACGCCAGTGGTCAATGCTATGGTAAGTTGAGCTCGTTGCTCTGGACAAGAATTAGTGGCTGGTAGCACATAATCGAACTGATAAGTTCCTGGGCCAGCACTACTCATGTCCACACTGGATGCATCATTGACCCCGACAGGATCTCCAGAAATCTGGATGAGTTGGCCGAAAGGTTCGGGAAAGCTCAGTAGCTCCAGAAAATTGATGTCATTGCTGGCGCATAGTGTTACAGTTGTATCGATTCCGATATAGGGTGGTGCTATGGCATTGAAAGTTATGGTTGAGGACCAGGTGTCAGTAGGGCATCCGGAATTCTCTATGGTATAGGTCAGAAAATAACTGGCACCTGGCATTAAGGGAGAGAGATCAATATCTCTCAGATCATTCAAGTTGACATCGGGCAATATGGCACCCGAAGAAGTCCACTGCCCACCTGATTCTGCCCCTATGAGCAGATCCAAGGGGTCAGCTATGATATTAGGTGCACCAGAACAAATGATGACAATGGTATCCAGACCGGTATTGACAGGCCTTACAAAATCTACAAAGAAGGAGTCTATAAAAGTGCAGAAGCCACCACCCACCGATAGATCCTCTGTTGTGTCCGCTACATAGATCCAAGTGTCAGTCATGATTTCATCCCCGACATTCAGCAAACTGCCTGGAGCGAAGGATAGGTCGTCAGCATATTGAGCCTTGGCTGTTACAAGTGGCCCTCTGAACGCTTCCAGTTCGTAGATGCCACAGGATATAGTGTCTTCGGATATTTGTATGAATGGTGAGCGGATGATATTGAATGGAATAATGGTCTCGGCACAGCCGCTACCGTCATTGATATATAAAGTATCTATTACGTCTCCACCAGGTATCTGAGCATCGAAGAATCCAATGAAATCGCCGGTGCAATATTGGGTGCCACCTTCATTGGGTTCTGTATAATATTTGGCTGTCGGATTGGCAGGTGTGATTTCTGGAAGGAATAAAGTGTCACAGACAGTCTGAGGGATATCAGCAGAATAAGTCGCGCCTTGACCTCTGAATGGGATAGGCAAGGGAGGGCCTACAACATTGGCCAATGAGATTATGTCTCCTCGACAAAAGGTAGCGTCTTCTACTTCTGTAACTAGAAATTCTCCTGGAAAAAACGCAGAGGGAATCTGTAGATAGGTGGTATCTGCTATTCTTGATACAGCCACTGAAGGCACACTGTTATCGTGGCATAGGCGTATGAAATGAAAAGGATTTGCATCTCTTATGGTGATCGGAAATCCTGGGTCCCAGCTATTAGTGAATACGGCCCTGTAGGGTGGAACACCATCTATGAATTCTATGACCAGATCATGTGCATCTATTTTAGTGCATTCCCCTTCACATAGATTAATACTTACAAGGTCATATAGGACTGCACTAAAATCAGGTCCCACACTCTTTTCCGGTACTGGCTCACCACTACCCAGCAGCAAAAACAGGGGTAATAATAGAATTTTCAAGACTATCTTCATCTAGGGCTAAGGTTCAATAGTGTCTAAAATAAGGTTTGCAATTGCTGTCGCAAACCTAATATTTAACGTCTACTATTGACCATTGGTCCCCTGAGAAGTCTTTCTTTTTTAAGTTTTTCTGAGCTCTAGGGTCACCTTATGACATTCTTGTGAATTTTACCTTGGGGCAAGCTATCATCACTAGAAGGTATAGGCATATTGGCTCTATACAACAAAATTCATTCTATCTACCTTATCACAGTAATACTTCCCACACGATTCTGAGTGCCCAGTAGGCGATCCTCATATTCGAGCATATAGACGTAGACACCTTGCTCGACCCTGTAATCACCGTCAGGATTCCAGCCGTATTGTTTGTCATTTACAGGGAAATCTTCCTGCACGAATACCTTATTACCCCATCTATCGTAGATTATGAGACTGCTGATGATGATGGAATCACTGGCACCTTGTATGAAGAAGACTTGCTCAGCCGGATCAGCAGAAATGAAAGTCGGAATGTATATTCTGATTATGGAATCGGGAATTTCCGGTTCCATCTCCATCATTGCAGTCAGATCAGTACAGGCCTCATAAATGCAACCCTGATCATCTGTGATCAAGACACAGACCATGTCATCCATAGTCAATACAGCTGTCGGATCTGGACAATCATCACAGGACAAAATCGTCTCTGCCGACGCCGTCCACTGCAAGCTCTGCACATTGATCACCGCTTCATTGACTCCCAACTGGTAACTGTTGTCATCCAAGACTGAGGCCTGAATTTCCAAGCTCGGCAACAAGGCAGAGCTACCGTCTATTGCAAATATGTCATCCAGAGAACAGCCATTCTGATCCATAATCGTGTAAGGATAGTTACCCGATTCCAATACCCCCAGATCAACAGGAATGTCATTGATGGTTATATCTGAAACGCCATTGAAAGTCATTTGTGTAGGTAGATTGATCCCCGTGATGCCTGTTATGACTATCGTTCCGCCATCCACGCCAGGCTCGCCGCAGATATGATACTCCACTGAAGGCAGATCAAAACTCAAATCTATATCCACGATACTGTCACAACCAAACTGATTGACGAATACTTCCGTACCCATCATATTAGCTGGACCATAATTGCCACTACCTATCTGAAGAATCGTATCCTGACAGAAAGACAATTGTAATAATTCCGAATCAGTCGGTAACTCAGTTATGGTGACCTTGATGATGCTATCGCAACCATCCGCTGCAACACCGCTAATCCGCTCTTCACCACTCATTCTGTTCAATCCATAGCTGGTGCCATTCACAACAAATTCTTCGGAGCTGCCCGCACACAAGTCCCTCTCAAAGGTCCCCATCTCCGAAGGCAGTTCCGTGATGGTCACGGTGATTACACTATCACAGCCGTTCGCAGCGCCACCGAGTATGGTGGTCATGCCCGTCGGATTAGCCAAGCTGAAAGTCTGCCCATTGATGGGAAATTCTTCAGGGTTTCCTTCACACAGGGCTCTATCGAAAGCACCCATGGCTGGTACCAATTCTGTTATCTCGATATTGATGATGCTGTCGCAGCCCGCCATGGAAGTCAGCATCTCGACCCCTGTCCTGTTATCGAGTCCGTAGGTGTTACCATTGATGACAAATTCTTGAGGATCTCCTTCACATAGCTCTCTTAAAAAATCGACATCAATCGAGCTGGAAAGATTGATCTGGACATTGATGATACTGTCACAACCGAACTGGTTAGTCATCCTTTCCGTTCCTTGATTATTCGTCCCGTTATAGATGGTCCCGTTCACTTCAAAGTCTTCATCCACACAGATGTCCCTGATGAAATCATCTTCCGATGACGGCAAGAAATCTATGGATACGAATATGTCTACGCTGTCGCAGCCCGCTTGGTTCTGTAAGATGACATTGCCACTTGGCCTGTTGAAATCAAACCTCTCTCCTTCCAGATTGAAATTGAAATCCTCATCACAGGATTCCAAGGGCAACTGCCCCATGACGACCGCCGGGTAGAATTCCAAGTTTACAATGATAACACTATCACAGACGCCACCTGCGCTACCCATCGGTAACAGGATAATATCCGTAGGATTGTCGATGTCGTAGATGACCCCTTCCACCTCTCTGAAATCATCTGGACATAATGTTCCCGAAACCGTTCCTCGAGCCGTATCCTCAAATTTCAAATCCAGATTAACTATGGAATCACAACCATTACTCGATGAGCCTGGAAGGATGATGGTCGTATCTTTTGCTTCTGCAAATACAAAACCACCTATGGCATAGTTCTCTCCATCACAGAGCGAAATGTCCAGATCATTCATCGCTTGAGGGAAGAAATTGATGTTTATATTGAGTGTGGAATCGCAGCCCGCCGTCGTCATACCCACTAAGGATTCTGATTGGCCATAGCTGACGCCATCTATCATGACTGAAGTGCCACTGCAGATGGTCGTGTCTATATCCAACTCAAAACTATCATACTGAAAGATGGTCTCGTTCTGTGCCAAGTCCACTACCTGACAATCTATGAGATTGCTGGTTACTGATCCCAGAGTGAGATCCACCTGGGGTACATCACTGGTTAGAAAAGTATCACTACCGGCATCCAACCCAAAGCTGGTTCCAGGACAAAGTGTCAAGGTGCCCACACCATTGGTTATTGTAACTACTACATTTTCCGATAATAAAACATCACCGCTTACAAAGACACTGGCTTCCCCATCCTCGGAGGCATTGATGACCAGGTCCACACAGTCATCATCACACAGGGTATCATCACTCAGCACAGCAGAGGCCACTAATTCTGGAAATACCTGCACCACAAATTCAGTCGTATCCGCATCACAACCTGGCAAGGCGGGAATGATGTAGGTGAATAAAGCAGCGCCACTTGTTGCAGTCCACATGCTTGGAATGGTGGAGAACAAATTACCAGTCTCATAGAAATCACCGCCCGGGGTTTCACCATCCAGAAACATTTCCAGATTCACTACTTCGCCCTCGCAGACTGAGTTATCAGCCACTTGCATCCCAGCCGATAATTCAGCTGTCAAGTCGACAATGAAAATGGCCGTATCTGGTGGACAACCCATGGCGTCTACTATATACTGCACTTCATAAGGTGGTGTGGTTCCTAGGGGTATGAGATTAGTGTCCCATTCATTATCAGCATTTATAAGTAATCCATCTGATGATACAAAAGTACCTGTTGCACTCGCGTCCATAGATAGTAGGTCGTCAAAATCCACAATTGTGCCTGTGCAGAAAGCCGTCATCGCATCCTCCCCTGCGATCGGCATGTCCATGACGCCTATTCTGACTGTCGCCATGTTGGATTGGCAGAAATCCGCATCAGGATTGTTTATCGTATGAGTAATAATGAAGGCATCAGAAGTGGTCGTGTAGTCCGACAAGATCACGTTTGTTGGATCCAGTATGGCCACATTGGGTCCGGTGCCTGCAGCATCCATGATGAACCATTGACCGGTGGTTCCAGTGGTATTGAACAAGGTGAGCAGATTCAAGGGTGTATCGAGATCGCAAGTATTGAAATCCATAGCCATGCCTGGATTCTCGAGGGGTAAGATTTCTATGGTCCAGACGGCTTCATCTGGTGGACAATTCGGTTCACTGAAACTATATATTATATCATAAGTACCGATGCTCAGGCTGCTGAGGTCCAGGGTATTACCCGTCACACCGGTCCCACTGAAAACGCCACCGGGATCAGCAGTGCCTGTCAGCTGAGTCAAGTCAAATAATGGCTCGAAGCCTTCACATATTTTGATGGTCTGATCCTCTCCGGCATTGAGTAATTCTATGACATCCACCCTGAATGTGAAAACTCTGGAACAAGACAAGGAATCATTTCCAAATATGTAGTTGGAAGTGACAGCGATTCTAGTGTCTTCGGTCATCGGTGTGGTGGCGGTAATGATGTCACCACTAGAGTTTTGCAATATGATGGAGTCTTTGGGCCCTGCTGTGAATAGTGTTCCCAACGTGCCATTTGCACATAAGGTCTGAGTACCAGGATTGAGTAAGTCAGGAGGTGTGCCTATCTCGAAGATTATGGTATCGACCGTCGCACAAGTGCCTGAGACCAGTGGATCATAGACATATAAAGTGTCCAGAATATTGGTTGTACTATTCACGCTCTGAAAGGTGAGGGTGTCACCGGCCTGAAAATCTGGTGTGGAGCCTGTCGTCATGGGGTCTATGTAATATCCCAGGCTCGAAGGCCCTCCGCCAGGTTCTATTTCAGGTAAGACCAAGGTGTCACAGAGGTATCTTATCACGTCAGCCGTATAGCTCGTTCCTCCTAGAAAACTAAGAAATATTTCTGTCGTATCGATACAGCCTGATGTATTCGTGGCGATCAGCCATAATTCATCTATGCCAGCAGTCGGTGCTATACCATCCCCTTCAAAATAGGCAAAGCCAGTTCCGTCAGGTTCTGTATTGTAATTGTAGTCATCAAAGTCATCTATGTCTGGAATCGGGAGTATGATATTACCGCAATTTCTCAGCGTCCCAGTAGGGGAGATGATCATGGGTTCCGGCTGTGGATTGATCACGATCTCCACCTGGTCGCCGCAACCTGGGGCGCTCTCGTCGTAGATGTAGATGGAGGTAGGCCCTGTAAGATTGACGAAACTGCCTGGCGCTACAGGTCCTTGCATCTGATCATCATCCAGATAATAGGCTGGATTGACTTCCCCTACAATATCCACCAGTTCAGAGAAGAAAGGCAACTGATAAGAATCACCACAAACATCCAGCTCTTCTTCAATGGCGGTGATCTCCGGTCTCACATTGACCATCAGTTCCACTTCTATGAAATCTGAGTAACAAGGGTCGCAAAAGACGACGGCATATACGATATCACCATCATCGATGTCATAGAAATTAGGGTTACCTATCGGGTCAGTAACATCTTCGCTCTCTAGCCAGAGTACGTCGCAACCTTGTGCATCTTCTATCTCATCATCATACATAGTGAGATCCACTTCTGGCGCTGAGGCTTCCACGCAGATGGGATCATCCAAGTCGGGCGGGAATATATCCGGTCGAGGTAAGACACTGAGGCTCACAGCACCACCATTGATAGTGCCTGAGCAACCACTGTCATCAGAAATACTTGTCAACTCTATATCTATGGGCCAGAACACATCTGGAATCGTGATCGTAATGGGACTGGTGCCATCATCAAAAGATGGCAATACACCACCATCCATATGGCAGATCTGAAATTCTAAATCTGAAAAGTTCAGACCAAAGAGTGGAAAAGGTCCTAGGCCATTTATGGTCATTTCAATATCATAGGGCTCCACACCACCGACCAATCCTATGGTTACACTTTCTGACAGGTCAGTACAGCCATTCACACAGACATCACCACCACCTTGCAGTGTCGCATCAAAACCGCCCACAATAGCTACTACCTCTTCTGCCGTTCCTTCACAACCGTTCTCATCAGTTGCCACCAGAGTATAAGTCTCTCCATCTTCAGCACCAGTCGCAAAAGTCGTCTGAGCACTAGGATCATCTATGACCCCGGCACCAGAGGCACTCCAGTCCCAGTCATCCACTACACTGACATCAGTGGCGTCTCCTATCAAGTCAAGATCCTGTCCAGAGCAGATGGGCGCATTAGTGGTGATGGAGGGTATGCCTTCCCAGCAGAGAATGATGACGTTTTCAAAAGTGTTGGTTTCGATCCCTGACCAGTTTTGATTGGATATTGTTATTCCAGCCTCAGTTTCTCCATCAGTGCAAAATATATCACTTGTCACAGTACCATCTTGCGGAGTAGAAAGATCAAGTCCCAATAGTTCGCTCTCAACCTCCGAGCCACCTATAAAGAATTGTATCCACATAAAATCCCAACAGTTATTACACCCAGCTGCAGTCGGATCAGAAGGGTCTCCAGCACATCCTCCGAAAGAACTACATTGATCAGCTGCTTCCATTCGATCACCCATTCCAACACCTAACCAAGGAAGGCTAAATTCGAAGTCAACCGAAAACTCAATGCTTGTACAATCCGATATATCTGCTGTGTAAGTGTCAACGACTGGAGTACCGTGATTATCGTCAATGTTAGTATAGTCTATTGGTCCAGCCTCAAGAACTATAGTTGTTTGTCCACTAAGTAAAATCGGAGTGACAAGAAACAAAACTAAAATCCAGTCAGTAAATCTCATCAGAGCGAAGGTTTTGTTTGAATGTTATGAGCTTGTAAAATAAGTGAAAAAAGCCTGCTCTCAGTAATGGAGCTGAGTTAATTCTATGCTATTAATCTTAATTTTGTCCTCATATATAAACTAACAATAATATGAGTCAGCAATTGAGCGAGCAGGAACTGGTTAGAAGAGAAAATCTTCAGAAGATGATCGACGCAGGTATAGACCCTTATCCCGCCGCTACTTATCCCGTTTCTCATTCTGCCAAGGAAATTCACGATGGTTACTCAGAGGGCAGTGAAAACTATAAAGCCGTATGCCTTGCAGGAAGATTAATGTCCAGAAGGATAATGGGTAAAGCCTCATTTGCTGAGATACAGGACAGCTCTGGTAAGATGCAGATCTATGTGAGTAGAGATGACATCTGCGAGGGTGAGGATAAGACCCTCTATAATCAGGTCTTCAAAAAGATTCTGGACCTGGGAGATTTCATAGGCATCAAAGGACATGCCTTCACGACTAAGACCGGCACCCTTTCGGTACATGTGACAGAACTGACCATACTTAGTAAATCCCTGAAACCTCTGCCCATCACCAAGGTCGATGCAGATGGTAAGGTCTACGATGAAGTCACTGACCCTGAATTCAAGTACAGACAGAGATATGTGGACCTGACGGTCAATCCCGAAGTAAGAGAAACCTTCGTACAACGATCCAAGATGATCAATGCCATGCGGTCGTTCATGACTGACAAAGGGTATCTGGAAGTGGAGACCCCCGTCTTGCAACCCATGTATGGGGGTGCGGCGGCCCGCCCATTCAAGACACATCACAATACGCTGGACACCACTTTCTATCTTCGTATCGCTAATGAGCTGTACCTCAAGAGACTGATGGTGGGTGGCTATGACGGCGTCTTTGAATTTGCCAAGGATTTCCGGAACGAGGGGATGAGCCGTTTTCACAATCCAGAATTCACGATGATGGAGTTGTATGTGGCTTATAAGGATTATGAGTGGATGATGGATTTCACTGAGGAGATGGTGGAGCATGTCGCCATGGCCGTGCACGGCACCACGGAGGTGCAGGTAGGGGAGAATGTGATCAGCTTTAAGCGACCTTGGAAGCGCTATACGATGTTCGGTGCCATAGAACACTTTACAGGGGTGGACATATCTGAGATGGATGAAGCAGCCCTGAGAGCGACAGCCAAGGATATGGACATTCATATAGAGAAGGGATTGGGCAAGGGTAAGATCATCGATGAGATATTCGGAGAGAAATGTGAGCACTTGCTGATACAACCGACGTTTATCACGGATTATCCAGTAGAGATGTCGCCACTGGCTAAGAGCAAGAAAGGACATCCGGGTATCGTAGAAAGATTTGAAGGCATCTGTAATGCCAAGGAGATCTGCAATGCTTTTTCTGAGTTGAATGATCCGATAGATCAGAGAAAACGATTTGAAGAGCAGTTGGAGTTGGGTAAGAGAGGGGACGAAGAAGCGATGCAATTGGACGAGGATTATCTGAGAGCACTGGAGTATGGGATGCCTCCGACGGCGGGTATAGGGATAGGCATAGACAGACTAGCGATGATCATGACCAATCAGAAATCCATACAAGATGTGTTGTTCTTTCCGCAGATGAAGCCGGAGCGAGTGGTCGTCAGCGAAGCTGATGAGGATACGAGCAATCAAGGCTGATCAGAACGACTCGGGTCCTCAATTCATCAAATTGATACTAATGAAGCATTTTATCTTATTGATCAGTGTAGTTTATTGCTGCTCTGGGCTGCAGGCTCAAACCTGGGATTTGAGTTTGAGTGGTGGCTCTTGGTTAAATAAAGATCAGGCGAGCGAATATGTCTTGGAACCCTATTACACTTTTGAAGGCTTGATAGGTATGGGAGATACTATTACCAGAACCGCCAATAGAGCGACTGTATTTGCTGGACCGAGCTATGAGAAGAATCTGCAGCTATCGGTTGGAGCTGGTTATTCTAAAGCTCTCAGTGGCAGGCTGGGCTACAGGATGGGTGGTGAGTTGCATATGGGAAGCTATGAGCGGGAGAATTTATTTGAGTTGTTGTCATTGACACCTATTGTAAGTTCTATGGAGCCTAACACTACTTTGATAGGATTGGGTCTCGGAGGGACTACTTGTGATGTATTCACTAATGAGATCCAGGATATGGGCGAAATAGATCTTACGCCACATTACAGCACCTTGCACCTCGGGCTGAATGCTGCTCTGACTTATGAACTCTCTGAGTCTATTAATATACAAGGAGAATTAAGTCTACGTACACCCTTGTACACCTCTGTCAGACAGGATCAGCTGACAGTCACTCGAAGGGAGGAGAACGGGGAAGGGATATGCACTTGGATCTTGGTCGATGCCAATAATACTTCTGGGAATGCATTCAGAGATGCGATTTTCGGAGTACAGGCCAGGATTGTCTATGAGGTATTCAGTGACATATCCGTCAGTATGGGGCTATATCAGGCATTGAATAATTACTTTGTCCAGTCGAGTGATATTTTATCTACGGCGCCTCTCTCTACATCCATAGTACGAAATACGATCAGACCCTTGGAACTGAAACTGGGGATTTATTGGACCTTGGGAGGTGTAATAAAGGAGTAAGCGATGCACTGAGGATTACGAACTACCAGTTAATGGATGTAAAAGGATTTTTGCCAAATAAGCTAAATATTATATTTTTCTTCATATGAATAGTTTGAGTTATGATTAGAATAAATCAACCTATTGTCATGTGATTTACATTACATGATTATCAAAAAAAATCATTCAAATGATTTCTGATTGCCTTGTTAATTTCGTGAGACTTTTTGCACTTAAGTTTTACAAGCCCCGATACAATCTAGCTGTTCTAAAATATGATGACGAAGGTGTATATAGTGGAGAGAGATCAGGAATTAATTTCCAAAATTCATGATAGCATCGCCAGTAATGATTTACTGGAGGCGACAGGTAGTTCCACCTCATTCGAAGCAGCAATCAGGGATATTAAAGCACGAAAACCCGATATCATAGTTTCCAGTATAGAATTGGATGATCACTTTACTGTATGGCATCTCAACAAAGAACTTGGTGATAAAAACCATGATTTCATCCTTCTGAGTGCAACAGATGATGAGCAGAAATATTTGAAATCAAGAAAAGTCGAAGGCAGTAAGTTTCTGGTCAAACCCTTCGGTATGCAGTCTCTGAGAGGGATGCTGGAAGATATTCATAAAGATAACTTGCTGCTCTCCGCAAAGATTAAAGCGAAGAAGAATGTGCTTTTTGTCAAGAAGGATAAGAGCTACGACAGGTTAAACTTAGAGGACATCCTTTACTTTTATTCTGAAGGTAATTATGTCACTCTAGTAACGGCGGATCAAAGCTACATTTTCAAATATGCGTTGACCAAACTTCTAGCCTTGGACAAGTTCAATAATTTTGTAAGGGTACACAGAAGTTACGCTGTTAACACTGACAAAGTCACCAAGGTGAGTATAGGAGAAAAGCAACTTTCTTTAGATAAAATTCACGTACCTTTCGGGAGGACATTTGTGCAGAATGTGAGAAAGATAGTGGATACCGGTCTCAAATAGCTCCATCAATAAAAGCCTGCAGAATTGAAGCCTTGGCATAGAGTGGGAGGCCGCTAGAGTGATAGGGATATACGGTGTACGCCAGGATTGTAATCCTTGCTTATCAAGAATTTTATGGTTTCATAGTTTTGCTCATTGGATACAAAATCCATCTGCTTTAAATCCAAGATCAAGACAGGGTAGGAAACGATGTTACGTAAGTATTCAAAGTAGGAATTCTGGATCCTCAACAGATATTCTGCTTCTATTTCCTGCTCATAGGGTCTGTTTCTCGTCTTGATGTTTTCAAGCAGAACAAAAGGTTCTCTATGCAGATATACCAATAGATCCGGATTCCTGAAGTTCTTACTCATCACTGAGAATAACATCTGGAAGAGCTTGTATTCTTCATCCTCCAGATTTTTTCTGGCAAATAACAGCGACTTTATAAATACGAAATCAGAGATGATGTACTCGTTGAATAAGTCCGGCTCAGTCAGGTCATTCTGTAATTGCTTGTAGCGCTCTGTCATGAAAAACAGCTCGACTGTAAATGCATATCTGTCTGGATCTTGATAGAACAAAGGAAGGAAAGGATTATCAGCAAAGGATTCCATTATCTTCTTACCACCCAATTCCTCAGAAAGACGATCCACCAGAGAAGTCTTACCACTGCCGATATTGCCTTCTATGGATATGAAACTGTATGGTATCTTATTCTTGCTCATTATAGGCTTTCCACCTTAGCCAGGTCTTTACAGGAATTTGCTATTTCAGCTATGCTAAGGCCACTGTCAGGATCTTTACGAGCTGGACATATTTCCATTAAGGGTACGAGCACGAAATTACGATTCCTGAAGTGAGGATGCGGTATATTGAGCTGGGCAGTTTTGATTATTTCGTCTTCGTAGAAGATAATGTCAATGTCGATCAGGCGTGGCCCCCACTTTTCCTTTCGCTCCCGACCCAGCTTGTATTCTATTTTGTGGATGGCTTTCAGC
>Ga0209185_1002026_pt1 | contig 15248 bp, 13 predicted proteins | sample SidtaG_2_FD_187425 | JGI IMG/M metagenome (GOLD analysis project Ga0209185, IMG submission 187425) | Marine algal microbial communities from Sidmouth, United Kingdom - Sidmouth_Asex2 metaG (SPAdes) (version 2) | ecosystem: Host-associated > Algae > Red algae > Unclassified | place: Sidmouth... | reverse complement strand
AGCTTAGAAGCATTGGCGAGATTACGTCCTGTGTTTGCGGCAGGTGGAAGTGTTACGGCTGGAAATTCGTCTCAAACTTCGGATGGTGCGGCTTTTGTAGTGGTCATGTCTGAAAAAATGGTGAAAGCGAAAGGATTGACGCCAATTGGACGTATGGTGACGGCCACAACGGTAGGAGTTGATCCTCGTATTATGGGAATCGGTCCTGTGGCTGCCATTCCTAAAGCATTGAAAATGGCAGGATTGAAATTAAAGGACATTGATTTATTTGAGTTAAACGAAGCATTTGCATCTCAATCATTAGCAGTCATTAGAGAAGCAAAATTAGACCCAAGTAAAGTGAACATCAATGGTGGGGCAATTGCCTTAGGACATCCATTAGGCTGTACAGGTACGAAATTGACCGTCCAATTATTACACGATTTGAAACGTACCAACAAAAAATACGGTATGGTGACAGCTTGTGTCGGTGGTGGACAAGGAATCGCTGGAATTTATGAGCGATTGAACTAGTAATATTAAGATTTAATAGAATATAAACAGTCCCTGATGAACTTTGGTTTGTCGGGGATTGCTGTTTTAAGGAATAAGACATTTTGGAGCACAAAGTGTTGAGATAAGATTTTGAAAAAATATAAATATTTGTAAATCAGTATATTACATTTTAATAGAAAAGCTGCATTTGGTATGATCGTGACATTTTATTCTGAAACTTTTTGTGTTAAAAGATAGTATAATTGAATATTTATGCTTTCCTTAGTTTTTCATTCTGGATATGATTTTACATTATAAACGAGAATGTATATTCAACTAAAATATATGTAGCTATGAAATTTTTATTGAACATTATTTTGCTTCTTGTTTGTTGTAGTGGGGTACTACAAGCCCAAGAAAGCTTATTCAATCGTTTTATCAATTCATTTGATAAGATGAAAGTACCATTTGCCATAGATGAAAACTATATGTCGAGTCGTTATGACAATCCAGATAAATTTAGGCAAATGGACCCCATATTCTTTGAATTTATCTTTGATGAAAAAGACAAACAGCGTATTTTGGCTACTTGTGGCGGATATGGTGACATCAAGGAAAAGTTACACCATGTCTTTATTGGAAGACCTGCTATCTCTCCCAAATTTCATTCGGTAGTGTATGCTGAGACCTTGATCGACGAAACAGGCGATAATACCACATACTATCTCAATACCTACTCTTTGGATGGAAATTTAATCTCTCGAACAGCTTTGGCTAAGTTTGAGAATATCGGAACAAGTGCCGTTTCAGAAGGGTATATTTTTGGATTAGAAAATATCTTTAAAATCAATAAGGTTTATAAGAATCCCGAATCAATCCAAAGCCTTTCTAAAATGAAACTAAAAATCAACAACCGTGGTAAAGTAACTGAACGACAAGTTTCTGGTTAAAAACCATACTCGAATAAAAAAAGAAACCAAGCCTCAATTAACAAATAGTTAATTGAGGCTTTTTTGTATCTTTGCGCCAACTTTTAAAAAACACATTATGGCAAAGAGTCGAAAAAGAAAGAAGAAAGGCAAATCAGGAGGTAAACCACAGCAGTTTATGTCGCCTGAAAAATATATCAAAACCAAGGGGCGAGGTTTAGGCATTGGAACTTGTTATGTTACTGAAGGATGGAGGTCGCATGGCATGGCACAGGTCATTGTGCCACGCATCCACCCACAAGGTCAATTGACAGTTGGGTTATACCTTGTAGATTTGTATGCAGCAGGTGTCAAAGACACTTTCCATAGATTCAGAATTTCTCAAGATGAATTGCAGGAAACCATTTTAGATGGGTATGATTTTGAAAAAATTAGCTATGATTTAGCACACAATATTATTTTTGGAGCGATAGAATTTGCAGAAGAATACGAATTCAAACCTCATAAAGACTTCGATAAATTATACAAATATCTTTTGCAGGACAAAGATGATCCAGATGTAGAATTTATAGATGTAGAGTTTGGTAAAAATGGAGAACCATTTGTCGTATACAGAGATGATAATTCGCAAGACTGGATTATGCAGCATCTGGATAGAGTGGTAGGACCTGATGGCTATGACAAAGTTTACATAGGCGATTTGGCGGATGAGTATGATGAGGAATATGACGGTGGTGAGGAAAGGCTTAGTATAGAAGAAGATGTAACAGATATTGTTGATGCATTGTACGATGAGAAAATTGGCGACTTTGAAAAGGAGTATCATATTGATGAACTATTACCCAATGATCTCAAAATTGTTGAGAATACAAATGAGTTTGAGGATATAGATCCTTCAGATATATTTGAAGATAACGAGTTAGAAAGTTTGGAGGCTGATAAAGTCATAGAAGTCATAACAAAAAAGATAGAAGAACACAAGTTCCCTCTATTGTATCCCCTTTTGGCAAAAATCAAACTGGACAGTGACGATAATGAGGGCGCAAGAAGCGTGTTGAAAGAAGGTATAACAGCGTATCCTGAAAACAATACATTGAGGTTAATGTATTTAGATCATATTTTGAGTCTTGTAGGACTAGAAGCATTAGAGAAGCAAGACTTGCCTTATAATTTAGAAAGTTTTCTAAATGGCAAAGAGATTGAAGAAAGATATATGATTTTCTATCTCCGTTATCTCGTTCAGAAACATGCCGAAGCAGGAGAAGTCCAACAAGCCACAACAATGTACACAGAACTCTTAGAATTGGATTTATCCAGAGAACTTTCTATCGTAGCAGGCATACAAATCAGAGAAGCCCAACAAAAAGCGTTAGAAGAAAAAGGCTTTATGCCAGAAAAAGGATGGGAAGACTACATCAACGATATGTTAGAACAGTTGTACAAAGAAGACGACGAAGATTAAAAAAATAAAAAAAGGTATTTCGAGAGAGATGCCTTTTTTTATTATTATTTTTATTTGGAGACAACGGTAAAATCCTCCGTCGTCAAGCATGCTCCCGCTGTGCCATCGGGTCTATTTTGCATGGTTTATTGGTGTAATAGTACTGTTTTTTGTTGGTGCCGTAGTGCTGTTGTTTGTAAGTGCCGTAGTTTTTTTATTGGTTCGGTAATATCATAGTTTGATTGGTGTCACAGTATTTTTTTAGTAAAATTACTGTAATAATTACACAAATAAAATAAAAACCACAGCACCAAGCACCAAGCACCACAGCACCAAGCACCAAGCACCACAGCACTAAGCTCGTACCATCTCCACATGCGGAATCATATCCTCCAAATAAAGCGAACTCACCTGTTTGAAGCCAAAACCCTCATAAAAATTCAATAAATAGTATTGAGCCGCAATACGAATAGGCACATCGCCGTATAAGTGTTTAACATACGCAAAAGATTCCTGCATCAATTTTTTCCCCAAACCCGTTCCCCGATAGGTAGAAGCCGTGAGAATTCGACCAATAGAGACCTCTTCAAAACATACTTTTGGCGGTACAATGCGAGCATAAGCTCCCAATTCGTCCAATTGTGGATAAGCCAGTAAATGATGACAGTCAAAGTCCCATTCATCGGCATCCAAATAGGGGCAATCTTGTTCCACTATAAACACCTCTTGTCGCAGTGCCATTAATTTGTATAACTCCTTGATAGATAGGTCTTTAAAGTGTTTTTTTTGCCAAGTGATTGATGTCATTTTACTAAGTTAAAAGTTAAGGAATTTTATTTTTATGATTATAAATCATTTTATGTGAAAAATGTGGATAACTATGTGGATAACTCTATTTTCAAGTGAAATACAGCTATGATTTTCATTATCTTTATCGCATAATATTTTTACTCTTTCAAGAAAAAACAATATATAATAGGAATCTCTTAAAAAATCAGGAAGTACACTACAAATCTCTTAATACCTAAACATATTGCAAAAATCTTCTAAAAAAGTATTTTCGCCCCTCTAATCAATCAGCTCAAAAAATAGCTGAATTTGCTCAATTACAATTTTTTGCTCTTGTTCTTGCAATTCATAGTAAAAAGGCAAGCGCAATAAACAATCACTTGTATTGACTGTTATAGGTAGTAATCTTTTCCCACAATCAATTGCTTGCTGAATATACGTTGTTTCTTTTCCCGTTAAATAAGGTTTATTAAAAGGAATGTTCATGCTTAGTTTTGGTCATTAAAAAAGTTATGTAGTGGTTCAAGTCGTAAGTCTCTGATAGTTAAGTTGAGGTATTTTTGAGCAAATACAAGGCATCTTGAGGAAGCATAGCCATAGCTACGTGATTGAAAGATAACGAAGTAGTTGCTCAAAAAAACAAAACTTGGGCTATCAAGGATTTATGACTTGATCGAGTAGTCGTAGAGACCATGAAAAATAGCCCTGATAGGAGTGGTATGGTGGCGGGTAGGAGCAGACCCATGTGTCTGCCCGAAGCGTAGGCAAGCCACCATAAGAACGGATAGCAGGCCTTTCCTTCACGACGAAGCTCCTGACCTTTCGCTCCTAAAAAAAGCTTAAAAACAAAAGTGAAATCACAATTATTGTCTACGATTCCTTTGGCTCTGGTTTCTTCATTTTAGGCAACCAAAGATGATAAATATTTACTACATTTTTTATAGAAAAGCCACATCTTTCATAGCATTCACAAATACTCGTATTATCCTTTTGAGTAGTTGCTGTGATAAGGGGCAATTTCCAGTGCTGTGATTGATAGATAGCGTACTTTATCAATTGGTCTTCAATCTTCAAACCTTGACTTGCTTGCTCTACAGATAAGAGTCCAATGCGGGTTTGTGTTGCTTGCTTACTAAGTGTAATAAAACCTTTTAAGGTGTCATTTAAGGGGTAATAGGTCGATACAATACTGTTATTGATACCATTGACCTCATTTTCAATCCAAAAGTTGTAGAGCCGTTCAAATTCATCTTCCACGCAATTAGGATCATTTTTAAAACGAGAATGTGCGCCACTTTCTAAAGCCAATTCATACAATCGTTTATTGGGTACATTCTTTTGATACCGACTAATATGAACGGATACGTCAATATTGGCGGTTAAGCTTAAATTTTGACGGTATGTAATCTGCTGATCTGCCAGAATAAGCTTGATGTCAGAAGGCAAAGAAATATTGGTGGGCAATGGGTGAGAAGGAGGTGTCTTGATATAAACCAAATGATATTTGTCCTCTCTTGCTTGCATCAAAATATTGGGTATCGCTTCTAAGTGAAGCAAAGGGGTAGAAAGCCGACCAATCCTATACTTAAACAAATGGGAATCAAACGCTAAGTAATCTATAGAGTACATAAAATATAGTTTTTTTTATATTAAGTAAAGGAACTATTGTAAGGGACGAAAGGGACGTTTGAAATTACCATCCATTGTCTCATCATCCCATCACAAAGAAGACCACTTCATGCGAAGCCGATACACCTTTTTGGTCGTAGCAGTTACCTTGAATCGGTCATCAATACGCTCACCAACCAACCAAACAATCCGATCTTCATTATCCTGAAGAATCCACATTTTTTCTTTTTCTAATATAGACAACTTCTTGTTAGAAAAATAGGCTTTAAGTTTCTTTTTGCCTGCCTTCCCATTTTTTTTCAATAATCCTATCGGATAAAAATAATCGCCTGATTGCCATTTTCGTAGCTTTAAAGGAAATGCGAGTTTCTCCAAATCCAAAGCAGCAATCTTAGGATTATTTTCAAGAATGTATTGCGCTGCTTTTTTAGTACTGATGCTCAATTTATATTCGGGCAATACAACAGCTCTATCTGTTTTTTGAAGCACAAAAAAGGTCGGAGCTGTGGATTGGAGAGGGGAGAGAATCAAAAATTTTCTATCTTTTAGCAACCGATGTGTCTCTGAGAAAAAGAGTTTTCCCGAAGCACCATGCAACATAGACAGCATATCTTTAACCTGTGCAATATTGAAGCCAAAGTTTTTTAAGCATTCCCAAAGAAGTGTTTGAGGCGCAATCGTTTTGTCTAATTTTGCAATGCTAATAAAAAAATCAGCTCCTTTTTGCTCCAAGAGTTTTTTTCGATGTTGTTCAATGGCAGAACCATACAACAATTCGACCTCTCTTAAGCGTTGAGCATTTTCAAAAAAAGCCTGTTCAACATTGGGATTCAATTCTTTTAGGGTAGGAACTACTTTATGTCGAATTTTATTGCGAGCGTACTTTGTGGAGGCATTAGAAGCATCTTCTCGAAAAGATAGATTTTCTTTGTTGGCAAACTCCACAATCTCCTCTTTTTTCAAACAAAGCATTGGCCGCACCAAATAGCCATTTTTAGGCAAAATCCCATGCAAACCAGCAATACCTGTACCTTTCGTCAAGTTGTACAAAATCGTTTCAATAATGTCATTTTGATGGTGTGCAGTGACGATGGCATGGTATTTATTTTCCTTCCGAATTTGCTCAAACCAATCATAGCGTAAACTTCTGGCTGCCATTTGAGTAGAAACACTAGGAACTTCCGCATGCTTAGTTGTATCAAAGGAAGTTTCAAAAAAAGGAACTCGATAATGCGCCGCCAAATTTTTGACAAAAACAGCATCCGCATCCGATTCTTGATCTCTTAATTGAAAATTACAGTGGGCAATGGCAAAATTCATTTGAAGTTGGTACATCAATTCACACAATACCACCGAATCAATACCACCACTAACCGCTAATAGGAGTGGTGTATCTGCATGTATATAACAATGCTGCTGTAAATAAACTTGAACTTTTTGAAGCATTTTGTTTTGTTTATCATTACTTAATCCCAAATTCCAACCATCACAATTTCAACACAATGCTTGTCGGGGTCACGAAAGTAAAAAGACTTTAGGTTTTTGCGCCATATTACTTCTTTTTCAATAAGTATATTGTTTTGTGTAATGTGTTTTTTCCAGTCTTCATAAGCGTCATTTGGTACTTCAAAAGCAAAATGTAACTGTCCCTCTCCAAAGTGTGGAGGAAGTTTGGTGTCATTTTTGGTAGTAGTAGCATTGAAACAAAGAAGTATGGAACTGCCTGCACGAAAAAAAACATGACGATTGGCAACAGAACCGATAATCGGGAAGCCTAAAAGGTCGTGATAAAAGACTTTGCTTGCTGTTAAGTCCTTGACATACAGACAAGTTTCTTTAATTTGATTGATTGGTAGCATAATATGAAAATAAATAGATGTGTGGGAACTAATCAAAAAAAAATAATGTAACAATAATAGTAAAATTGCATCTTTCAGAAAAAAAGTGTAAGAGAATCTGTACAAAGATATAGACTCTTATAAAATTTTCTATCTTTGCAAATTGTTTTAATCCTAAATTCTAATATGAAATTATCCCAATTTAATTTTGAGTTACCTGAAAAATTAGTTGCCGAATACCCAAGTAAAGAACGTGATGAGTCTCGGTTAATGGTTGTCAATAGAGCAACTGGAACTTTTGAACACAAAGTCTTTAAAGACATTATCGATTATTTCGATGAAGACGATGTGATGGCGGTAAACAATACAAAAGTTTTTCCTGCTCGCCTATATGGGCGTAAAGAAAAAACAGGTGCTAAAATAGAAGTCTTTTTGCTTAGAGAATTAATAAAGGGATCGAAAGTATGGGACGTACTCGTTGATCCTGCTCGTAAGATTCGAGTGGGCAACAAACTTTATTTTGGAGAAGACAATGAGTTAAACGCAGAAGTAGTCGATAATACAACTTCAAGAGGACGTACCATCCGATTCTTATTTGATGGTCCTGAAGAAGAATTTAGAAAGAAATTACTGCGTCTCGGAGAAACACCATTGCCTAAGTACATCAAAAGTAGAAGAGATGTAGAACCTGAAGACACGGAGCGATACCAAACAGTATATGCCAGCAATACAGGAGCCGTTGCAGCACCTACCGCAGGGCTACACTTTAGTCCTACCTTACTCAAACGCTTAGAAATCAAAGGCGTTAAAATGGCTGAATTAACCCTACATGTCGGTTTAGGTACTTTTCGTAACATTGAAGTAGAAGACTTATCTAAGCATAAGATGGATGCAGAGTACTACGAAATTAACGAAGAAACTGCCAAGATTATTAATGAAGCCAAAGAAAATAAAAGAAAAATTTGTTCTGTTGGTACCACAACAATGCGGTCTTTAGAATCGTCAATTTCTGCTACACAAATGGTCAAATCCAATGCAGATTGGACGAGCTTATTTATTTATCCACCCTATGAGTTCAATATTGCGACCTCTATGATAACTAATTTTCATTTACCTAAAACGAGCCTAATCATTATGGTTTCTGCTTTTGCAGGGTATGACCTTGTAAGAGCCGCTTATGATGAAGCCATCAAAGAAGGCTATCGTTTCTATAGTTATGGAGATGCTATGTTGATTATCTAAAAAAAAAGATAAATAATTTTTAAAAATACCCGTTGGCATCTTGCTAACGGGTATTTTTTTTGGAGACAACGGTAAGATGGCTTCGTTGTAACGGAAAGTCCCGCTATCCGCTAAAAGTCGGAAATGCAATGCTGCAATTGCCTTACATTTTCCGCCTACCGCTACTATCGGGTCTATGTTGGACAGACAGTACCCTTGCAGCTCTTAGCGGTTCTGTCCACAACCAGATAGACCTGATGGTAGTGGTATGGTGGCGGTGCGTTGGCTTGTAGAGGCAGACCCCATGTGTCTGCTCGCAGCCAAGCTCGCCACCATAAGAACGGACAGCGGGCCCATGCGTAACAATGAAAGACAAACCGTTCTCTCCTAAAAAACACCTTTAAAAAAAGAGAACATGTCGCAAAAATTCGTCATTATCGTTGCAGGAGGAACAGGAAGCCGTATGCAATCCCAATTGCCCAAGCAATTTATAGAAATCAACCAAAAGCCCATCTTAGTACACACACTCGAAGCTTTTTTAGAAGCATGGACAGACATACAGATTGTGGTGGTTATGAATCCCAATTACCTTGATTTTTGGGCAGAAATGTGCGGAAGGTATGTGTGGAAAAATAAAGTGAAGACCGTCGCAGGAGGAAATACCCGCTTTCATTCAGTCAAAAACGGATTGTCAGCAATTGTGGGAGATACAGGAATTGTGGGCGTACATGATGCGGTACGTCCATTTGTAAACACAGCTTTTTTACAGAAATTATATGCCGTCGCCGAGCAGAAAAAAGCAGTGATTCCCGTTATTACATTGAAAGACTCTATAAGAATATTGGAAGAAGATGGCGTGTCTAAAGCCGTTGATAGAGCGAAATACCGATTGGTACAAACTCCACAATGTTTTGAGTTGAAAATACTACGAAAGGCATATACACAAAAATATCAAACACATTTTACAGACGATGCAAGTGTGGTTGAAAATATGGGGGTTTTCGTCAAATTAACGGAAGGAGTAGACAATAATATTAAGATTACCACACCTGCTGATTTGAAGTGGGCAAAAAGCTTTTTGTCATAACAAAGAAAGTACACTAACAAACTGATAGCAGCTTGTTAGTGTACTGATTACTGTTTTGTGCTAGAACAATATCGAAAACGATAGCGTTTTTGATTAATGTTCATCTTCGTGAAAAAAGAAATCATCGTGAGTTGGATAATCGGGCCAAACATCCTCGATGTTGTCATAGTATTCACCAGGTTCATCTTCCAATTCCTGAAGATTTTCAACTACTTCAATAGGTGCTCCAGAACGAATTGAATAATCTATCAACTCATCTTTGGTTGCTGGCCAAGGGGCATCTTCTAAATGTGAAGCAAGTTCAAGTGTCCAATACATAAATAAAATACATTTAAAAATTTTAAAAAAGTGCGCAAAGAAAAGATTTATTTTCGAGCTGACCAAATCCTTTCTTCTGCTGCTACATCGTAAGCAATTTTTCTTGATAATACAAACAAAAAGTCAGATAATCTATTGAGATATCGTACTACAATCAACGGTACGGTCTCTTCCTCAATTTCTGCCAAGTGTGTTGCCCTTCTTTCGGCTCTTCTACAGACACAACGAGCCACATGGCAATGTGCGACAGTAGTATGACCACCAGGTAAAACAAAATTGGTTAAAGGAGGAAGGGATTCGTTCATCTTATCAATAGCATGTTCCAAAAGTTCTATGTCTGATTCTAACAAATCAGGGCTTTGAACATTTTTTTTACTTGGGTCGGTTGCTAAAATAGCCCCAACGGTAAACAAACGGGCTTGTATTTCACTCAACCAAGCCTTATAAGTTAGCTCAATGTCTTGTGCATGAAGTAAGCCTATATGACTATTAAGTTCATCTACAGTACCATAGGATTCTATACGAATGTGGTGTTTGGGAACACGTCCACCACCAAAGAGCATAGTCGTTCCTTTATCGCCTGTTTTTGTGTAAATTTTCATAAGTTTATTGGTTAGAACCATTATTAATCATATTCTAACTCTCTTTAGCGTTTTTTAGTTTAATCAACTCAAAAAAAGTTAGAAAAATGCTTGGTTTATCTCAAACGAGGTCGAAAGTAGAAAAAAAATTCAAAAAACCAAGAAAAAACAGGTTTTTTCTAAAAACCATAGAATAATACATCTTTTCAGCGTTTAACACTATGAATTATCACTTAGTACGCAGCATTATGCATATGGTTTGATTTTCTATTGTCTAATATGAGTTTTATTAACAATTCCTTAATAAAAAATGTATTTTTGCCACTCAAAAAAAAACTAGAAACTTGACATTAATAAAATCAATCTCAGGCATTCGGGGTACTATTGGTGGAGCAATAGGCGAAAACCTAACCCCATTGGATATTATAAAATTTACCATAGCTTACGGAAATATCTTGCAAGAAGGTAGAGAGAAGGGAAAAGCAAAAGTAGTGATTGGGCGAGACGGGCGCATTTCAGGCGAAATGGTGCGTAGCTTTGTCGTTGGAACACTACTAAGCATCGGTATTGATGTTGTAGATTTGGGTTTATCTACAACACCTACGGTAGAAATGGCAGTCGTCATGGAACATGCAGATGGGGGCATCATCCTCACGGCAAGCCACAATCCAAGAGAATGGAATGCCCTTAAATTGCTGAACAACAAAGGAGAGTTTATTGATGCAGCTATGGGGCAACAAGTGGTAGATCAAGCAGAAAAAGAAGGAACGTTTGTAGAAGTCGAAAAACTTGGTACATATCGTCAAGATGATAGCTATGTAGACAAACACATTGACGCAATTCTTGCCTTGCCTTTGGTCAATGTGGAGGCGATTAAAGCAAAAAAATACAAGATAGCTGTTGATTGTATCAATTCTACGGGAAGTCTCGTTTTTCCTAAACTCTTAAAGGCGTTAGGCGTAGAAGATATATTCCTTTTAAATGATGAAATCAATGGGCGTTTTGCCCATAATCCAGAACCTTTGCCCGAAAATCTCACGGGCCTTTCACAATTAGTACGCAATGAAGATGCTGATTTGGGTTTTGTGGTTGATCCCGATGTAGATCGTTTAGCAATTATTAGCGAGGATGGTGAGATGTTTGGGGAAGAATATACTTTGGTCGCAATCGCTGATTATATCCTACAGCACAACCCAGGGGCAACCGTATCAAATCTGTCTTCAACCATTGCCTTAAAGCAAATTACAGAGAAAGCAGGCTGTGAATACCATGCGTCTAAAGTAGGAGAGGTCAATGTCGTTGAAAAAATGAAAGAAGTTGGTGCTGTGATTGGGGGAGAAGGCAATGGTGGCATCATTTATCCAGAATTGCACTATGGTCGTGATGCGATGGTCGGTGTTGCTTTATTCCTGTCACACTTAGCAACCTCTAAAAAATACTGTTCGTTCTTGAAAGCGACTTACCCAAGTTATACAATTTCCAAAAATAAAATACAACTTACGCCAGATATTGATGTAGATGATTTGTTAGAAAAAATCTCTACCAAATACGCTAAACAACCTCAAATAAAAATTGACGGTGTGAAAATCTTTTTTGATGCTGATTGGATTCATCTGCGTAAATCAAATACAGAACCTATCATTCGCATTTATTCAGAGTCCTCTACCGAAGTCATCGCCAATAACCTTGCAGAAAAAATCCGTGTCGATATTGGCAATGCTTTACAAGGGGAGGATATATAAAGAACTATTGGATATTTAACCGTCCAAAATAGACTCGATAGTAGCGGTATGGTGGCGCAGTAGGGGCAGACCCATGTGTCTGTCCGCAGCGTAGGCAAGCCACCATAATAGCGGATAGCGAGACCATGCTTTACGACGAAGCAACAAACCGTTCTCTCCAAATAAAAGTGAGTAGTAATAAGATTTTTTTAAGGACGGAACGGTTCAAAGTTGTCTATTACAGAAAGTCCCGCTTTCCGTTAAAGGATAGCCAATTCGTTTTTCACATTCCATTCTGTGAAAAAGCCAACGCTGCATCCTACCACTGCAATCGGGCGTAGTTTAAACGGACACAACTTTTCTAAAAATAGGAAAATAAGTAGGGAACGATTTTAAGGGACGAAAGGAACGTTAGGATTTTCCTTATAACCAAGCCTTTAATGTCGTTCTATCACTTAGAATTTCTAAAGAAAAAAACACTACCAAGAACTCGTTCATTGAGCCGAGTCGAAATGAAGCACCACAGCACCAAGAACTACAGCACTAAGCATCAAGAATCTGCAACTTCGCAAACTTCAACAAGATGCGCTTCTGTCCTAATTGACTAAAGGTAACTGTCGCAATTTTGTCTTTTCCAACGCCCTCAATATCAATGACCGTTCCGCTACCAAAACGTTGATGGCGCACTTTTGTACCCACAGAAATTTTGCTAACATCACTTGGTCGGAAGTTCGGATCATTGGAAAAAGGAACTTTTTGGGCAGGTCTTTTCGGTTTGAGATTGTGTCCACTGCTTCTGTTGGGTTTGTAAGCAGACTTTTGTTTTTTTCGACGCCCGATATATTCAAGGGCTTCCACAGGCAATTCCTCTAAAAAACGACTCGGCTCAGGATAAACCAATTTGCCAAATTTATAACGGTTGGCAGCATAAGACAAATACAATTTCTTTTCAGCTCTCGTGACAGCGACATAAAACAAGCGACGTTCCTCTTCTAAATTTTCCCGAATGTTCATCGACATTTTTGAGGGAAACAATTCCTCTTCCAGCCCAATCACGTAAACGACAGCAAACTCCAATCCTTTGGCAGCATGTATCGTCATCAACTTCACTGTATCTTTATTTTCAACGTTTTTATCTTGATCCGTTGCCAGCATCACTTGTTGAAGATAAGAACCCAAACCTTTGTCTTCTGAATCTGCGCCAATTGCTCCGACCTCATCCGCTTCCGTAAATTCTTTAATACTATTGAGGAGCTCTTGGAAATTATCAAAACGACTGATGCCTTCTACGGTTTTATCATTGTGTAATTTGGGTGCCATGCCCGATTCCTTTGCCATCTCCGCAGCGATGTAGTATGCATCTTTTTTGTTGAGCAGTGTCGCATAACTTTTGATTAAAGTCGTAAAAGCACTAACTGAACTCTGTACTCTTGGCTTGAATTTAAAATCGGCATTGGTTATATCATTTAAGACTTCCCAAAGAGAAATATCTCGATCATTGGCGATTAAGGCACATTGCTGCATCGTTGCAGTACTAATGCCTCTTGTGGGATAATTCACGACTCTTTTTAGAGCTTCTTCATCCTTATGATTGACCAACAACTTCAAATAAGCCAACATATCTTTCACCTCTTTGCGCTGATAAAAAGACGTTCCCCCATAGACTTGATACTGGATATTTCTCTTACGCAAAGCATCTTCCATCGCACGAGATTGGGCATTGGTACGATATAGAATTGCAATCTCTTTGTTCTTAAAATGATTGCGTAAAGTTTCTTCGTGTATGGAGTCTGTTACTTTTCTTGCCTCATCATTATCGCTTGCCGTACAAAATACCTTAATGTTAGAACCTTGTGCATTGTCCGTCCAAATCGTTTTTTGTAGTTGTCCTTGATTCTTTTTAATCAATACATTGGCGATATTAACGATGTGTTTTGTGGAGCGATAATTTTGCTCTAATTTATAGACTTTTAAATCTGGATAATCTTTTTGGAAATTGAGGATATTTTGGATTGTTGCGCCCCTAAAAGCGTAGATACTTTGTGCATCATCGCCCACCACACTAATATTTTCGTGTGCTGCCGAAATCTTTTTGATAATCGCATACTGAGCCACATTGGTATCCTGAAACTCATCAACCATCACAAACTTAAATTGTTGTTGGTATTTGTAGAGAATGTCGGGAAATTTGGTGATAAGGTTGTACATGTTGAACAAGATATCATCAAAATCCATCGCTCCTGCTCGAAAGCATCTTTTGGCATATTCCACATACAATTCTCCCGTTCTGGGACGCCCACTCATTTCATCAGCCAGCTTAATATCAGGGTGTTTAAAATAAGCCATTGGCGACATCAGCATATTTTTTGCCTGTGAGATACGGTTGTGAACCATATTGGGTTTATACAAATCTTTATTCAAGCCTCGTTCCTTCACAATCGACTTAATCATATTCCGAGAATCTTGGGTATCATAAATACTAAAATTGCTTGGATAGCCCAATTGAGACCCATCATACCGAAGCAATCTCGCAAATACGGAGTGAAACGTACCGATATACAGATTTCGAGCTTCGCCCCCTGCAATTTTCTCGATTCGTTCTGTCATTTCCTTTGCCGCCTTATTGGTGAAAGTCAGTGACAAGATATTAAAGGGATCAATGCCCAATTCTATCAAATGGGCGATGCGGTAGGTCAAGACCCTTGTTTTGCCCGATCCAGGTCCCGCAATAATCATCGCTGGTCCTGTAATATGCTCCACAGCCTGTCGCTGTATGTCGTTTAATTCGTCTAAATAACTCACTTTGTTAGCTTTTATATTACGTAATTTCTCCTCCTAAAATTTTCTTATGCACCTTGCAAAAATACCGATTAATTGGGTAAGTAGTTGCTTTAGGTGTAAGGCATTTTGAAAATGCCTTACATCTTCACAGAAAATACCGTATTTTTGCCAAAATTTGAAATATTTCGTAGAAAAAGAAGACAAATCAAATTTAAAACCGTCCATTAATAGCGTCCTGTCCACAACCAGATAGACCCGATAGAAGTGGTATGGCAAAATAGTTTAAGTCGTTTTAGTGGTTTAAGTAGTTTTTGTAGTTGCAGGACATGACTTGTAGTTGCTTTTGCCATAAGAACGGATAGCGGGACCATGCATCACGACGAAGCAACAACCGTTCTCTCCAAAAAATCAAAAAAGAAAAATCAATAAAAATATATAA
>Ga0209185_1002024_pt1 | contig 15277 bp, 8 predicted proteins | sample SidtaG_2_FD_187425 | JGI IMG/M metagenome (GOLD analysis project Ga0209185, IMG submission 187425) | Marine algal microbial communities from Sidmouth, United Kingdom - Sidmouth_Asex2 metaG (SPAdes) (version 2) | ecosystem: Host-associated > Algae > Red algae > Unclassified | place: Sidmouth... | reverse complement strand
AGCATCACCGTCCTCAGCAAGCGCAAATTTAATATCTGTCTGTACACTGAATGGATTTGGTACATTCTGGTACAATTCGTTTCTAAGTAGTTCCAATCCTTGGTCTGAGAACAACTTAATATCTACTACATCTGTAGCATCGCTTACGTATGCTTCTTTGCTAGTATAACCATTTGTGAGGCTTATCATGTCAGATAGGTTACCATCTTTTTCTACTGTCATAATAAGTGTATAGAGGACTTCTGATGCATTCACAGTAACTGGGTCCATAGAAGCCCAACTGATAGTGTGCATCTCAGAATCCAAGTGACCCATATGAGCATCGGTAACTTGTATGCTTTGAGCGCTAATATTGCTGAAAGACAATCCGTCCAGCTCCATTGTAAACTGGAATCCAGATACCTCTGAGAAGTTTCTTGCTGAAAACGGCACTGAGATACTCTGTCCTTTAGTTACAGCTCTGTCAGCTATGACAAGTTCAAGACTTTTATTAGATCGTGTCGTGGTCGGAATAGCAAAACTGTTAGGTAATGCATCATCAGTAACATCTCCATACTTGATAGCGCGGAGGTTTGCATTTTCATACGTCTCTGCCAACTGTTGCATTGTTACGTGATTATCCATAGTCAGTGCATTCTCTGGACCTATTTCCTTGTGTGCATCTACAAACTGCCAGCTCATCTTACTTGGCAACTCTGTATATATACCCAGTATGAGTTTACGCAATTCTACGAGATCAACCCCGTCGATAGTACCACTCTGATTTATATCCGCTGCGATATACTTATATGGAGACTCAAATTTTTCTATTCCGAGAATATGTCTCTGTATTGAGATAAGATCCAAGGTGCTGACCCCATTCAGATAATCGTTGTTTTTCTTAGCAGATACTCTGTAAGAAATCATCTCTGGAAGATTTTCGAAAGCATAAGCACCATCTTCATCGGTCATTCTTGTCTCATTAGGGAAAATCGCATGACTACTCTCTAAGGTTACTTCTACAGTTTCTACAGCCAGACCCATTTCTGTTTCTATATTCCCTGCAAGTGCCACCTGTATATTTGATGTACATGCAGCATTGACATTGATCTCATCCAGATCCCAGGCACTGACAGTGGCTCCGTTATTTATCGGGCAATATCCTAGAAATTCAAAGGTGAAAGTCGCTGCAGAATTAGCGCTGAAATTTGCACCAGAAAACTCGAATGTCTCCAGCGTCCAATCAGTTGTTGCCTGATTATCTATGGATCTGAATATCTCGTTGCCATCCTTAAGTACTCTGACACTGTAACGGTTCGGATAATTATTAGGACCAGAAGGGCCATCTATCCAATCATACATGATTGGCGCTTTCTCGAAGAAAGTTAAGCCGGAAATATCGATACTGGATCCTGCCGCAGGATTGACGTTCATGGAGAATCTTAAAGTTCTTTCTGATGCCGAATTGTATGAACATGATGGCATTGCGCTAAAACACATTGCTTCCCCTGCTACACCTGGTGTACATGAATGTGGATTGGTAGCTGCTGGCATTCTGCCGAGCCCAGTAGCAGTTACACTACCACAAGATAGAGGGTTAGGATATGCAGGCGTAAACTCGCTGTAATCTCTATTCGTGCCATTAAACTCAAATGAGTTGCAATCATTAAGACTGTAATAAACCACAGATTCTGGATTTATTACTACAACATCATCACGGCAATCCGTAAGGGATATTGCGGAAGCGCCTTCAAAGAATGCATCAGCAGTAGGAGCAATATCACCACCACTTGTCGGTACATTGAATGTTAAGAATCTACCTCCAGCATTTGCTCTTTCAGCAACATATATCTGTGCTGAAGTATGATCGTAGGCAACATCTACTGGATTACCTAGATTTGTCGAAGGACCTGTAATTCTTATTTGTTCAGCTGCAGTAACTTGATTATCTGACGAGGCAATTGACCAGCCATTAATTATTATTAATGCACCATCATCTGCTACTGCACCACTACCTACATCAGTAAGCACCATGACGTCATTATCCACATCATAAGTTATTCCATGCGTTCTCACCAGACCAGCTATGACGACGCGTCTAGCAGGAGATACTGAAGTCGCATTAGTTGATAGGAAATTCGGAAAGATACCGACATCAGAAGAATTATCCACTACAGCCATTAAAGTAGAACCATTGAAGGTCATACCCCATAGATTAACATTGGTGTTTATTACTCTATCCAAGGTTATGGATGTCGGTGATATCGTGTAAATGATAAAAGCATTCTGCTGCCCATTGCTACCAGCTGCATCTTGAGCAACAACAAGTTTGTTACCTGATACCGCTATTTCTCTTCCATTGGTAAAATCTGAACTAGACGTTGCTGTCAGATTCGGTGTACCTCCAGAGGTCAAACTTGCTTGTACGTTAGAATAAGCATTAATGACATTTGTAGATCTATTTAATTGATATAACACATCTGCATCCTCATCATAGAAAACGCCATCGGCATCTCCCGCTACAGAAGAAAAAGTAGATGTACTCATATTTCCTGCATCATCGAAGCCGTATACACCTACATTTCCAGAAGTGTTACTAGATACGAATACTTTAGTATCTGCGTCTGCAATCAGATCTTGTCTTACGAATTGTAATTCTCCACTACAATCACCTGTACCACTATGCGGTTGAGCCAAGTAGGGGAAACTACCAGTAAATGGCTCATCATTACTTTCTACACCTGTCGTATAAGTCAGTACATTCAGCAAGTCTTGTGTGACAGGACTAGGTGATGTCGCTGGGTCATAATCATCATACCATAAACCTACAGCAGCAAGTACGACACCTGCTACAGCTTGTAATTCAATTCTTGTGACATCATCTTCTAATCTACGACCATTGGGAAATCCATCCATATTCGGTATGAACTCTAGATTTGGTGTTGTATTGAATGGTGCTACTGTGAGACCTATCGCTGCTGCTTGTATTAGACCTAGTGAGCTGAAATTAGCATCATTCCTAGGTGTCGGCGGTACAGCCATGTTCAGACGTAGCATATCTCCACCGTTAGGCAAGAAGTTATTGACAAAAGGCTTACCTGCTGCCAGCGGATTTCCACCTTTACCCGTAGCCAATTGATAAGGTATGACATTAGGTACACCTGTGTGGAAAGCTGGCCATAGATCTACTGATCTAGGCTTGCCTGCTGCTGGTAATAATAAGGTACCGAAAACAGCATCGTCCAGTGCAGTGCCGGCTAGTGCAGGATCACCTTTCAGTCCGAACAATCCGTCCCCACCATTGGTAAAGTCGAACATTCCCAGTGAGTTAGTCTGGATTCTCAGAGGAGCAAATGCTGGAACAGCACCACCAAACTGAGCATCATCCATATATAAAGCTAATTCCGGATTGTAAAAGAACTCAAAATGAGCAGGGTTCTCATTGTACGGTGTTCTCGCATTCCATTCATCTTTAGAACCGATAGGAATAACTGCCTCATTGGTCAATGGCATTCCTAGTCTAGATACTTGGATCCAATCACCACTTACTTGAGGAGTATTGTTACTGCTGATTGTTGTAATCGCTGGTCTGCTTGCTGAAGCCCATACACCTATTACATAATCACTATCCAGAATACTCGTGGGTGTCGCTGGCGCACCTGCTTTAAGTAAGGTGGAAATAGGTACTTGTATAGCTAATGCACTTACATTGTAGCAAGCCACCCCGTCTACTGGCGTACCATCCTGTCTAGGTGCATCACCTAGATCGAAAATACCACCTAGATCCACGAAAAAAGGATCATCCGTAGGACCTGCAAAAACTGTCTCACCTGTAGAGGCTGTCGTTATAGCGTTCTGAAATAGATTATCATAAGTCGTTCCTAGTCCTACACCACTTTCTATGGATCTCGGGCCTATGTTGTTCGGCGGTACTACACCATTAGTTATAATGGTTTGGAATGTATTTCCACCATCCGTACTTCTTTCTAAAGTATATGTTGCCTTCTGATTCTGTGCACCCAACCTGATATTGAAAAATGTTGTTGGATCTTCGTTTACGATATTAAATGTAAATCTGTAAGTGATCTCGTCACCAGGCACATTTGCATCATTATCTACATGTATCTCATATCGAATATTCTGTCCGAATGTGTAGTAATTAGGTCCACCATGAGGTAATTGTAAAGGCACATAAGTCGCTATGATCGTGACCATGTCAGGATTATCTGGACTTCTAAATGCATACAAGTCCACATTATCTGCTAATGGATCATTAGAGATAAGTGGCGCCTCTCTGTGACTAGAACCATATACGCAGGTCATAGCCATGATGAAAGTGACCATTCCGATCACCAAGTTTTTTATATATAAATTATTTTTCATGTTTGTCTTTTATCTTTTATCAATATGATTACTGACTGAGTCTTATTGTCTTAGCGATGTTCCTCTCCATGGCATTGCCACATATGGAAAGCTAGATGAAAAAGGCGCATCATTGCTATCTACTCCAGTACTGTATGTCAGTACATTCAGAAGATCTGTTGTCACCGGGCTAGCCGATGTTGCTGGATCAAAATCATCATACCATAATCCTACAGCTGCAAGTACCACCCCTGCCACTGCTTGTAATTCTATTCTTGTTACATCATCTTCTAATCTACGACCATTAGGGAAACCATCCATATTAGGTATGAATTCCAAATTTGCTGTCGTGTTGAAAGGCGCGACAGTGAGGCCTATAGCTGCTGCTTGAATCAAACCCAGAGGGCTGAAGTTAGGGTCGTTTCTTGGCGTTGGTGGTACAGCCATGTTAAGCCGCAACATATCACCACCGTTAGGTAAGAAGTTATTGACGAAGGGCTTTCCTGCTGCCAATGGATTTCCACCTTTGCCTGTAGCCAGTTGATATGGTATCACATTCGGCACACCAGTATGAAAAGCTGGCCATAGATCCACAGATCTAGGCTTGCCTGCTGCTGGTAATAACAAGGTACCGAATACGGCATCATCCAATGCGGTTCCTGCAAGAGCGGGATCTCCCTTAAGGGAGAAGAGGCCATCTGCACCATTAGAAAAATCAAATGCTCCAAGAGAAGCTGTCTGGACTCTCAATGCTGACAAAGCCGGTACAGCACCGCCAAACTGATCATCATCCATGTACAGAGCCAATTCCGGGTTGTAAAAGAACTCAAAGTGTGCAGGGTTCTCATTGTAAGGTGTTCTCGCATTCCAGTCATCTTTAGAACCGATAGGAATAACTGCTTCATTTGCCAATGGCATACCTATTCTGGATACTTGTACCCAGTCACCTGAGTAATTTACTGTCCCTTGTGCACTTAGTGTCTTTATAGCAGGACGACTAGCAGATGCCCATACACCTATTACATAATCAGCATCTAAGATAGAAGTAGGCGTAGATGGTGCTCCTGCCTTCAGTAAAGTACTGATAGGAATTTGTAGCGCGATTGTATGCACATTATATTTAGCCAATCCATCTCTAGCAGCGCCACCTTGACGTGGTGCATCTCCTAAATCAAAAATACCTCCTAAGTCTACATAGAAAGGGTCATCCACTGGCCCAGCAAAAACCTGTTCTCCGGTAGAAGCTGTCGTGACAGCACCATTAAATAGAGATGCATAAGATTGTCCCAGTCCAGCACCACCCTCTATGGATCGTGGGCCTATGTTATTAGGCGGTACGACACCATTAGAAACGATAGTCTGGAAGGTAGAGCCTCCATTGATACTTCTTTCCAGTGTATATGTTGTCTTTAAGTTTTGTTGCCCAAGTCTGATATTGAAAAAAGTAGTGGGGTCCTCATTTACCTGATCAAAGGTCATACGATACACGATTTCGTCACCAGGAGCCCCAGCATCGTTATCTATATGTATCTCATATCTCACGTTTTCTCCAAAATTATAGTAATTGGGGCCGCCGTATGGTACTTCTCCTGGTATGTAATTGGCGATAATTGTGATCGTATTGGGATTGTCTGGACTTCTAAAAGCATAGAGGTCTGTGTTGTCCGCAAGAGGATCATTTGAGATAAGTGGTGCTTCTCTGTGGCTAGAGGCTTGTAGGGCCGCACTGAATAAGACACAAGCCATAATAAGGAGAGCTCCCAGGCTTTTCCTTAAGCTTGTTGGCTTTTGTTTTGGATTTTTCATAGGTAGAAAATAGATTAAACGGTTATAGACTAATAGGTTAATTGCCGTTTACAGGCAAATAAACTTTTACTTATATACAGTGATGCAAAAAAAGGCAACTGGATGGCATTGCACTTTTAACACATGCTTATCGCAATGTGTCTTTTACTATGACTTTCTGAACAGAAGGACCCTGAATAGCGAAGGGATCCAGAGCAAATTACTTACACTGGAGACATAGTTTCATTAAAATTTTAAAACTGATTTTGATAAAAAAACAATTGTATCAAATATAAATTCTTAACTAAAAAATATTTAAAGACTCAAATATAGTCAAAATTATCAAATAATCAACATTTTACATATAAGCAAAACTCTTAATATGTATACTTGCTCCTAATTTAGGTTTCTTCAAATTTAAAGAGTAGTTCTATATCATAGAACAATGATCGTCCAGATTTACGCAAATCAACCTACGCAGCACTCAGAAGAAAAAGATAATGAGCGCTGACATCAATAAAACTTAGACTATCATACTAAAGAAAACCGAAGACGTCTTCTATAACTCAAAGAATACTGATCAAAGGTCAATGGAAAGTCATCGAAGCCTTCTCCAAAGAAGGTAAAGTCCATGAGCCCTACGACAAGCCTTCATACAAAAATATGGCTTTACAAATTCATCGACTATAAGACGTGTTGTCCAGTTCTGCCTCGAGCGCGGGCTGCTTTATCAGAGTCAGGATGGAGAGGAAAGCTATTTTGAGATTGATGACGTCTTTTTGAGAGGTGGATAGAGCTGATGTGGATTGGGTAATTAAGAATAATTGCCTTGAGCTTTATGAGGCAAATTGGTGGCCAACTGAGATTAATATCTTGTGTTAGACAAATTGTTAACATAAATTTATAGACTATGAAACGTACTTCTTACTTCTAGCTTTTTGCTGCTAAATAAATCTGGATATGGTCAGCTTGCATGTGATTGTGAAGCAGCATGGGAGGTCAATGATCCTAGTCCCGAGAATGGAGGGGTGTGGATAAATAATGATGGTGAGATTGGTCCGGATAATGCCTGCTGGGACATAGAAGTAATATTTAATGGGCTTGTCGAGGACTGCGGATGTGACGTGACTTCTGAGCAAGTAAATCTTATGATTGAAGGAGAATTAATTCAATTAACCGAAATTTCACCTCCAACCATAAGAGATTTATTTATGGGTCAGATCGCTCTTTTTGAAATCTTTTCCGTGAGGACTTTTGGACACAAAGTGGTATTACAAGTACACTGAATCCCAACCCAAATCAGATTGGAATTGGAGAATCCTTCACCTTTGACATTTGGATCGGAGCAGGATGGTTCCCCTTGCAATTGATTACTAATCTTGATTGTGACGGTGATGGAGAACCCGATTGTTCATTATCAGATGAAATCCTCGTTTACTCTGTATGCATATGAAGAAAACACAGCTCATAGCAGCGATAATTTTTCTCTCTTTCTTATCAAACACATGTAGCTCGCAACGGCTGATGGGTACAATTGATAGATTTGTTTTTATGTTTCTCGTTTCAAAATATGAAGTTTTGGAACTTAGAAATTTTAGAAAATCCGTATTTGAGTCAATCGGATAAGGTAGTGAATGGGCTTAATTATGCTTTATCCACAATTACATAATTTACTTAATCAAACACAATCACCTTATCAGGATTTGTTATATCCGTAAATTCTATTGTATTACCTACCTTTTTGAATCTATAAGATTTACTTCTATTTTCATAAGTAAAACCTTCATAATTAATCAACTTCAAAGTCTCATTTAAGACAACTTTATATTTGGAAATAATTTCTTCTGCTGCTTCAATTTTCCGTTTGAAATCAGCACGGCTATTTAATAGATTTTTTATTGATTCACCAGAATTTATAACAATAACATTTTTTAGATTATTTCTTTCTTTTACTGCATTATCCATATCAACATTTGCGACTCTATATTCATAATAAAGCTTATCAAGACGTTCTATTTTAAAAAATAGATTTTGTAAATCTGCATTCATAGTAAATTATTTAAGCTCTATTAGCAATAGCAAGTACCCCTACAAAGGTCGCCAGAGTAATAACGGTTTTAGCATTTTCGGCAGGTTTAGAATATGGTTTATTGTAACAAGTATAACTTGTAAACATATGGCAATTATTATCTAACGTAGAATAGTTCTTACCGTTTATAACCATATTAAATGCTTTATTAATTGCATCGAATCTGTCATAAGGTTTCAAATAATCTTCGTCATAATATTGATTACATAAACTGCCATTAAGCATTCTTATATCATCTGTATAAGCTAATCTAGGTTTATCAAAACCTTTATTATGATGAATACTGATTTCTTTATTTGTATTAAGGTCTATTCCGAGAACGAAGTAGGTATGTTTCACCCAACCCTTTCCAAAAACATATTTTCTAACATAACGAACTCGTCCACTATCTGATGTTAATTGGATTCTCAGGTTGAATTGATTTAAAAGGTCAATGAAGTCTTGGTAGTATAGATAATTGATTAGCATATGATATTATATTTAATTCTTATACGTAACGCCAGTAATTATCTAAATGATTCCTTGATTTAAGAATTTTTTAAGATTTTTTCTAAAGTGTTGATTCTAAATGTTTTATAAATTAGAAATATCTATAGGTGTTTGTTGTATGTTATTACCAAACATTATTCAAAATGTATTATACTGATTGTATATTACAATTTGTATAACACTATAATCGACTCTACTGACAAAAACATGATTATTAAAAAGAGAATGGGGTCTAGCTCAATGAACTAGACCCCATTCTTTTTATCGTTTATAACTGCTACTGGTATCTCACCTTCACATTCTCCCCTATCCAGCAACCTACTTTTTCAGTATCGCCTGCTTTCACTCCTCTCATGAAACCTTCATTAGCATCCGGCAGAGAAGCTCTGTACTTGCCCGCTTTCTTACCAGCTTCTTCAGCTACTGAAGGATCGACAGACTTTGCATAGTTGTATTTATCTATGGCAGCAATGATTGCTAGCCTCTGATTCCACGCATCTCCACAGCTTCTGGCGCTGGTAGCGTATAGATCACCTATCAGCATGTAAGGTCTACCATAATTAGGTCGTAGTTGAGCTGCAGCCAAGGCTGTCTTACGAGCATCACTATATTGCTTGAGCTTTCTTCCTTGTATGGAAGCTTTGGAGAACATATACCCTGCTTTCCTGTCAGAATCTGTCTCAGCATTGATGGCTTCGTCATACTTGGCTACAGCACCTGCATAGTCTTTAGCATCATAAGCTTTCTTGGCAAGTATACCAGGGTTGTTCGCTTCGAATTCTGCTTGTCTGGCGGCATTGGTGCTAGCTGCGTAGGCTTTCCATTTTTTCTCCAGATCCATAAGTAACGGATCGGTTTCAGCACAACCTCTTTTCTTTAATAGTCCAACTAATTGCTTAAGCTGATCCATATCATCAGGTGCAGAATCATACATATCCTTGTACTTAGGCTTGAAGTAATCACAATCAAAGATGTCCGTTTCTATGGGTGCAAATTTTGTTTGTGCCGCACTCCAGGCTTGATCATAGTAGGCACCTAGTTGCTCATTATTATTCAGGTTATAATCAGCTATTTCTTCCATTTGCTGAAAGTAATCCACCGCTTGAGTCTTGTCCATTTTTCCTTTCTGGAACTGGTACACAACGATAGCAGCCAAAGGATCAAAGACTGTATATTCCACATCGTTACCAGATAATTCTATCGCTTTATCCAATGCTTCCAGATTCTTGCTGTAAGGCGCATTTAAAGTATAGAACATATCATAGGCTTTTCTACCGTAGACATAACCGATCTTGGACTGGATACATTCAGGTTTATCTATACACTTGGTAGGGACGACACTGCCATCCTCATAGGCTTTGATAGCTTCAGCGTAGAGTCTGTCAATCTCTGTTTTGTATTCTTCTTTTTTGGCCGCATCCGTTTCATTGGTGAACTTATGGACGTACAGCTTTACGCCATCTATGAAATGGTAGTCTCTAAGACCATCAGCTGCAGGAGCAAGGTCGTAGGCTATCTTCCAGTTCTCAAAGGCAATATCCCAATCCTTGGACTTGAGTGCTTGTCTGTAGATGGAATGTGCATTAGAAGCATCATCTTCAAAAGCTTGACCTTGCCAGTTCTTAAAACTTTGAGCAGAACCAGATTGAGACGAAGCTGTAAGACACAGCACCCCAACTAATATTAATAAGTTTCTCATCTGTTGTATTATTTGTTAATTATATTTTCGTTTCATGAACCACTCATTGTCATTGAAAGTGAAACTGAAAGTCAATCTCATGTATCTCTCTTCGACAAGGGTGTCTCTACCTTTCAGTCCCAAGGTCAAACCCAAATTAGCATGGGAAATTTTCCTCTGGTAGTAAAAGGGTAAGCCTATGCCCAACGTCAGGCCCACATCATCTATCGTGGTCCCGTTGTTACCAGCCAGTTCCACTGGATTCTGTCTGTAGAAAGCGCCGAATCTGTATACGGACCTACCAAACAGTTTTGCTGAGGACTTATTACTAGGACGTACAAATCCTCCAAAGGATAAGTCATAAGTATCATTTAAGTTACCCTTAACAAGTGCCGTGTCGAATCCGGACCATCGAGTAGCGGTATAATTGATACCAATAGCCAATTTGTTGCCGTTGTGATAGGTTATTCCGGCACCTACCTCAGCTGGCAGTTTGCCAGCCAGTGAGGATTCCGAAAAATCCAATGTATCAGCTCCTATACCTTGGGCCAGGCTGAATCCTCCTGAAAAGAGGCTACGTTCCGTGGTTAGCTTTGATTTAGTATTTCCGTGCAGGCCTATAGTGAATTTCTTTCTGGAGAAACCCTTGTTTTTATCGTCATCGTTGTTCTGATTCAGATGAATCGTGTACATGACACCTGCTCTCCACAGAAAGCCTGAATAGTTAAAATTCTCTTCTATTCTAGAAATATTGGATTCTGACAAGTCTGCCAGATTGATGGTCCTATTCTCTTCTATCCTTCCGAACAGATAACCCAGATTCAATCCAGCTGAGAAGTCCTTATACCTGAAACCATTACTCCAGGTGAAATCATTGGTTCCTCCACTACCTTGGTAATTATACTCCACTTCTCCCACCCCATCCACTAGAGTGACAGAACTGATGTCATAGCCTACCTTCGAATACGGTTTCAAGGTGAACGCCATCCCAAAACTCTTATTTCTCTGCTTCCTGTCCCAGATGTCATTCAGGACATTGTGTAATGGAAAAGCCAGAGAGATATAGGATAAATTCCCATTCCAGAAGCTGACGTCCCCAGTTCTGTCTTGCAGATTAGCATATTCTGCTTCCACACCTATATCAAAAGCAGTGGCGTCAAGATAACTGAGGCTGGCTGGATTGACGATATTGATGTCATACGGGCTATGATAGGAGGCGCCTATACTTCCCATTTGCTGTAAAGCAAAAAAGTTATCATCAGCAATATCACCCATTCCAAATCTGGAATAAGGAGAATTGTCTTGTGGCTGGGCAAAACTCAAGCAGGGTAAAACCCACAAGAAGAAAATTACCGCCTTTTTAGTGATTGTGTTCAATAATTGCATTGAGTCCTTTAAGTAGGAAATTAGGAGCCACAAATATCTTAGAATCTAAGTGTTCTCCAAAATAAACGGCATCGCCGCCAGTCAATATAACGGCCATTTTGCCCCTATTCTTGGTTAAAGTTTTAATAAAACCCTCGATTTCTAATTTCACACCCCATACAGCGCCATTCTGCAGCGCTGCTTGAGTCGTGTCTCCGAGCTGTTCTTCTTGCCAGGCTCTAGACACTAGAGGCAGAGCAGAAGTAAAATGGTGCATTGCTTTCAACCGCAATTCCACACCTGGAGCGATATTGCCGCCAAGGTAATCCTTTCCTGCTTGCAAATAATCATAGGTCATACAAGTGCCTATGTCTATTACCAGAGCATTCTGTCCAGGATAAGTGACCGCTGCAGCTACCATCACAGCCAGTCTGTCCAGTCCCAGGGTTTTCGGCGTAGCGTAAAGGTTATTGATGGGGACCTTGGTTCTATGGGTCAAGGTCATTAAGCTATGGTGCTTCTTGAGATAAGTCAGGAAGTAAGGTTTCGTTTTTCTGACAGAAGACACTATGGATATCTGAAACGGATATTGCTTATGGAGCTCCTTGATGTCTTGGACCAGAACTTTCTTGTATCGCTGAACAATCTGTAATTCACCCTGGTCATAGATAGCCAGTTTGATGAAAGTATTTCCAATATCGACAATTAGATTCACAAGTCTAATGCTTGAAATGTCTGACGCCGGTAAATACCATAGGGAGTCCATTGTCATTACAATAGTCGATACTCAACTGATCCTTGATGGAACCACCTGGCTGGATGACAGCGGCGATACCGGCTTTGTGGGCTATCTCTACGCAATCAGGAAAAGGGAAAAAAGCATCTGAAGCCATGACTGCGCCTACTGTGTCGAATCCAAATTTATGAGCCTTGGCAATGGCCTGGTGACAAGCATCCACTCTGGATGTCTGACCGCATCCCATTCCGATGAGCTGATTATCCTTTACAAGCACGATGGTATTGGATTTAAGGTGCTTGGCCAGAATATTAGCAAAGAGTAAATCAGCTTGCTGCGCTGCAGTCGGTTCAGTTGTAGTCTTACAGCTAAGCTCCTCTGCTTGACTATGCTTCAAGTCTGTGTCTTGCTGCACGACACCATTAAGCAAACTTTTATAACTGTTTTGAGATCTGGCGTAGGAATGGATTTTCAGCAAGACCCTTTTTTTCTTTTTAGTCAACAGCGCCTTGGCATCCTCATCAAAATCAGGCGCTATGAGCACTTCATAGAACAACTCATTTATTTCTGTGGCTGTCGCCAAATCCACCTTGGCATTCGTAATCAGAATACCTCCAAAAGCTGAGACATTGTCACCAGCAAGTGCTGCCTTCCAAGCTTCCAAGACAGTAGGTCTGGTCGCTACGCCGCAGGCATTGGTATGCTTAAGTACAGCAAAAGTCGGAGGCGCAGATACAAACTCAGACATGAGCTGTACTGCAGCATCCACATCCACCAGATTATTGAAGGAAAGATCCTTGCCTGACAGCTTGGTGAAGACCTCGTCAAGATTACCAAAAAAAGTGGCTTGCTGATGCGGGTTCTCGCCATATCGTAACGCCGCTCCATTCTGGTGAGAATGCTTGAAGACCGGCGTCTCGATTATGCTTTCTTCATTGAAGTAATTAAAAATTGCCGTATCGTAATGAGATGAAACCTTGAACGCTTCTGCTGCCATAAGCTTGCGCTGATCCAGTGTGGTAGACCCTTTTTGTTCCGTTAATATTCTTTCCAATACACCATATTGATCCTTGGAAGGAATAACGAGTACGTCATTGAAATTTTTGGCGGCGGCTCTTATGAGAGCGATGCCCCCTATATCCACTTTCTCGATTATCTGCTCGGCATCATCCGTGTTCTTGACAGTATCTTCAAACGGATATAGATCGACAACCACTAGATCCAGTTGTGGTATTTCATATTTATCCAGCTGAGCTAAATGACCTTCTTCTCTCCTAGCTAGAATACCGCCGAATACCTTGGGGTGCAAGGTCTTCACTCTTCCATCTAGAATGGAGGGATAGGAGGTGATATCTTCCACCTGTACTGGCCGTAGACCATGCTTAACCAAGTGATCATAAGTACCGCCTGTAGAATAGACTAGGACTTTCTCCGCCTTCAATGCAGGTATGATGGCTTCCAATCCACCTTTATCATAGACTGAAATCAAAGCTGACTTTATTTTCTTTTGAGACATCGTAATATGTAATTGATTATATGATTTTCTTATTTCTAAAATCAAGAATATGGCCCATCTCATAGCAAATGCGACATCTAGGCTCATACTTGTCTTTCTCTCCTATGATGACAGTCTCTTCTTCCTCAGATAGTCTGTAAGAGTGGGTGGCCAAGCTACCGCAATGAGGGCAGATAGCGTGAACCTTGGTGATGTACTCTGCTACGGCCAGCAGATCTGGAATGGGTCCGAAGGGCTCTCCTCTGAAATCCATGTCAAGACCGGCCACTACAACTCTTATGCCTTTGATCGCGAGCTTCTCGCAGACCTTGGTCAATTGCTTATCAAAGAATTGTGCTTCGTCTATGCCAATGACTCTCACCTCCTGATCATAATCCAGGATATCCAGACTAGATGAAATGGCCTTGGAAGCGATGGCATTTTCATTATGAGAGACCACTGCATTATCGTCGTATCTGTTATCTTGCTTGGGTTTGAATATTTGGACGCGTTGATTAGCAATTTTGGCTCGATTCAACCTTCTAATGAGTTCTTCTGTTTTCCCAGAGAACATGGAACCACAGATCACCTCTATCCAACCACTGCGTTGGCCTCTGAAATTGGGTTCTAAGAACATTGGAAAACAAAATTTTACTAAAAGGAGTTAAATCTATGCAAATCAACACTATTCTGACCCATCAGATCATTTCAGGTCATTTTAGGAATCAAAATTGCAGAACATAAAGAAAAGGAAATAGAATGAACTTGGACAAAACTTCTACTACTTTAAAGAAGATAAACAGGCTATTTGAGATCATCAATGAGATCGGCGAAGCCAACAGCACTGAGCAAGACCTGCTCAAGGCTTATGTTGAAGATCTTTACAGTGCCGTCTCAGATGGAGAAACAATCGTATCACCAGCACAGGCAACAGTTCCAAAGGTGGCTGAAGCAGCGCCAATAGCTCCTATCACGGCCCAAGTGGAACCTGAAGTTATTGCTCCAGCGCCAGTAGCCGCCACACCAACTGCTGTAGCACCAGCAGTGCCAGCAGTAGCCGTTGCCCTACCTAAGCCAGCACCTAAACCTGCACCAGCCAAATCAATACAGAATCCTGAACTTGCCGCATTATTTGAGTTGGATGAAATCCATGAACTATCAGATAAACTCAGTTCGCAACCCATCAAAAATCTTACTAAGTGCATGGGGATCAATGAACGCATATTCACGGTGAATGAATTATTCGGTGGAGATAACACTGAATTCAATAACATCATGAAGGCGCTGAATGGTCTGGGT
>Ga0209185_1002023_pt1 | contig 15295 bp, 14 predicted proteins | sample SidtaG_2_FD_187425 | JGI IMG/M metagenome (GOLD analysis project Ga0209185, IMG submission 187425) | Marine algal microbial communities from Sidmouth, United Kingdom - Sidmouth_Asex2 metaG (SPAdes) (version 2) | ecosystem: Host-associated > Algae > Red algae > Unclassified | place: Sidmouth... | reverse complement strand
CAAAAACAAAGTTATCACAGTAGCCAAATTAAATTGTCATTTGATCAAAAATACTGTTTATATAAATGTTGCTGTTTCGTTTCAAAAAAAAATTATAACTTGTTGCATTACTTTATACAAAGCATTTTTCTTTTATGAAAAAAGTTAAAACTTATAAAAATTGGTTGCTGCAATTAAAAGATAAAATTCGCAGGGCGCAGTTAAAAGCAGCAGTTGCGGTATACTCGGCCCTAACCGAATTTTATTGGGAATTGGGTAAAACGATTGCTGAAAAAGAGAACGTATGGGGTTTTAAATTAATTGAAAATACTTCAAATGATTTAAAAGAAGAATTTTATACAGTAAAAGGTTTATCTTCTCGAAACCTTAAATATTGTTTGCATTTTTACAATTTTTACAGAACCGAATATGATTTATCATCTATTGGGCAACAGGCTGTTACGCAATTACAAAACGTTTACAATGAGTTAGTTAAAATTAGGCAACAAGCTGTTGCCCAAATTACAAGGTGGCATAATATCTTAATTTTCACTAGGTCAGAAAATATAGCAGAGGTAAAATTTTACATTATTAAAACTATTGAAAATAGGTTTACCTACTATTGATGAACTGGAAGAAGAATTAAAAAAAGGAATAGACTAAAAAAGAAGATTAAAATGAGTCAAATTATACTTAAACAAAATTTAAAAATTGGGTACGCTATTTAATGTTATTACGGTTATAGTAGGCAGTTGCATTGGCTTATTGGTTAGAAAGCGTTTGTCGAAACGTTTTATTGATGTAGTTTTTGCAGGCTTGGGTTTGTTTACCATTTTTTTAGGCATATCAATGGCTTTAAAAAGTGAAGAGATGTTACTAATGATTTTTGCATTAGTAATTGGTGGTTTATTAGGCGAGGCAATACAAGTTGAACAAAGCTTAAACCGTTTAAGCGATCTACTAAAAAAACGTATTAACAGCAGCAACAGCCAATTTACCGAAGGTTTAACTACTGCTTTTATGTTGTTTTGTGTAGGCTCATTAACCATATTGGGTGCTTTTGAAGAAGGCTTGGGCAACAAACCCAACTTACTAATTACCAAAGGCGTTATGGATGGTTTTTCTTCAATTGCACTGAGCACTGCTTTTGGTGTTGGAGTATTGTTTTCGGCAATTCCATTATTGTTGTATCAAGGTGGTTTAACCTTGTTTGCTTCGTTTTTAGCACCTGTTTTAAGCAATGCTATTATTACCGAATTAAGCGCAGTTGGTGGCGTAATGATAATTGGTATTGGCATTAACATATTAGAAATTAAAAAATTACCAGTAGTTAATATGTTGCCAGCTTTGCTGTTGTCGCCATTATTAGTTTGGTTATTTGCCAATGTTATTTAAATATTTCTCCGCAGTGTCCATTAATAGATTTCGTTTTTCGGCAGCCATTTTATCATAATTTCTAATCAACATTCCCAAACGTGGGTTTTTACTAAAAAAATCTCTATGCACATTCATAAATCGCCAAAACAAAGCGTCCCAAATTGCTTGCCAATCGCCTTTGCCATAGTTGCTCATTTTTTTAAGATAGTTACTGCCACTAATATAGGGCTTGGTACTCATTAAACCACCATCTGCAAACTGGCTCATACCATAAACATTGGGTACCATTACCCAATCATAAGCATCAATAAAAAGCTCCATAAACCAGCGGTACACTTCATTAGGGTCAATTTCGCACAACACCATAAAGTTGCCCAACACCATTAGCCGTTCAATGTGATGACAATAACCAGTTTTCAATACTTTTTTTATGGTACTGTCAATTGGTAAAATACCAGTTGTGCCATCGTAAAAAGAAGCAGGTATTTTACGGTCAAATTTCCAGAAATTAGTAGTCCTTTGTTTCGCACCTTTGCAAATATAAACGCCTCTTATAAACTCTCGCCAACCAATTATTTGCCTTACAAAACCTTCGGTAGAATTAATTGGTGTTTTCTTTTTTTCTGCAAAGTTTACTACCGCATCTAAAATTTGTTGAGGTGTTAGCAAACCAACATTTAGCATTGGTGTTAAAACGCTATGGTTTAAAATAATTTCTTTTTCAACTATCGCATCTTCATAAATACCAAACTCTTCAAACCGTTTTTGTAAAAATTGTTGTAGCCATTTTTCACTATCAATAAACGTTGTTGCATACAAGGGCTGTTGGCTCAGCTCCCCAATATTATCGGCAAAATTTTTATTAACATATTGTTTAGCTTCTTCGTAATATGTATTTTCAGCAGGAAATTGCACAGTTGGCGGCTGCTTCTTTGCCGGATATTTTTTTCTATTTTCCGCATCAAAACTCCACTTACCACCAATTGGCTTTTCAACAGCATCTATTAAAATATTTCTTTTTTTACGTTGTTCAATATAAAATTTGGTATGAAAAAACTTCTTTTTATCTGCCCTAAAAAAAGTTGTTAAATCTGTCGAAGCATTTAAAAACAAAGGAGACTCAATTAGTTTCAATTCAATATTATGTTGCTCACAACTTTGGGTTAATCGTTTAGTTAACCAATCGTCAACCGGGTCAACACAACAAATTGTTTTTATTTTTTTGGTAGGAAGGCCAGCAATTAATTTTCTTACATCAGCCTTTTTATTTTGGCTATCAACATAATTAACCGCAACTTTTTCATCTTTTAAAAATTGAAAATAAAACTGCATACTTGCCCTATGGAAAGCAATTTTTTGTTGATGGAAATTGTATTGCTTAAAAAACAATCCTTCTTCAACCAAATAAAATTGTTGGCACAATTTAAGTAAAGGATTATTTTTAAATAGTTGATGCGGAAAGATTATTCCAACAGTATGCATAATGTTAATTGTAGTTTAAATATCAAAATTAACTCAAATAGTGCGAAAAACTTCATAATTTTAAAGGCATTATAAAATAAATTGAAACGATGGGTCGCTTTTTAATTTTAATAGCTTTTGTTTTATTATTAATCCTTTTGGTAGGTGTTATTATTAATAGCAGGGTAAAGAAAATTTTGCGCTATAATGGCATCAAAGTTTATTCTTCTGTTATTACTGGCATTGTAAACGACATTAATTTTTATAAACTTATTAAACAACAAACCGATGAAGAAAAGAAAAAACGTTATTCGAATTTGTTTACTATAGATATGTTTGTTCAAATACTTTTTATTTTACTAACTATTGTTTTTATGGTAGTATTAGCTAACAGTTTTTTCAGATCTTAGGTAGCAGGTAAACAATAATTACATCGTAAACCCCAAATACCATATAAAAATTATATTTTTGATTAACTAAACCGAAAAAATGCACTTTTTATTACAAACCGTAATTGCCTTAATTTTTATTTATATTATTAGCAGTATTGTTAACTCTCTTGTAGTTGAGTCGCTATCACAGTGGATAAATTTACGAGGTGATTTTTTACGATATCATCTCACCAATTTTTTTAAGGTTGAGAAACCAAAACAATTTAACCCACTATGGCGCATTGTTTATTGGTTTAAAAATAGATTTTTTGGAAAAAGAGCCAATCAGGTTAAAAATTTTGGAGATCTGATTTACGATCATTTCTTAATGAAAAAATTTTCGCGTAAAAGAAATGAGTATCCAAATTATATTGATCCCAAGTTATTTTCTTCGGTAATTTACGATTTAATTTTAAAAGAAATACCAAAAGAAAAGTTTGCCAAGCTTACTATTGATGATATTCCTAACCCTGTGCATACCGACAAAGAAGGCAACAAAGGTGTTATACCAATACCCGATGCTATAAAAGAAATAATAAAAAACATAATTTTAAAAGCCAGTAAATTAGAGAAAAATTTAGATGATATTGCCCTTGAAATAGAACAGGTTTATAACATATATATGAACCGAGTTAGCCAATGGTACAAAAGCCAAATGAGGTGGATTTTGTTTGCTGTAGGATTATTGATCGCTTCTTTTTCTAATTTAGATACCATAAATTTGTTTAAGATAATTAGAGGAGATACACAGGTTAGAGATGAGTTATTTGTTGCTGCTGAAAAGCTAAGTAAATTAGAAACCGTTGAATTAAACGATGAACAAAAAGAGGTTTTAATAGCCGAATTGGTGAAAAAATCTTTAATAAAAACGGATACTGTTTTACTAATTTATCCACCAGAAATTAATGGGGAAACTATTGGCAAAGTGTACCAATTTTTATTGAAATCAGATGAAGAAATAAGTTCAAGTTTTTCGAACCTTGAATTAGGGCCAGCTGGTGTGAAACAGTTTTTCTATAAAGAAAAAATTTTTGAAAATGGCTCGTTTAATAGAAGTGCTTTGTGGCAATGGATTGTAAAATTGATGGGGCTTTTTGTAACTGCCGTTGCACTTTCGTATGGAGCTACTTTTTGGTTTGATCTTTTGAAGAAATTAATCCGTTTTGGATAAGCCTTTCACTAATTAAGTTATATTTGCGCCATTAGGTGATGTTGTTTAAACATTTTTTAAACAATATTGAAAAGGGAAACCAGTGAAAATCTGGTGCAGTACCCGCTGCTGTAAGCGAAGCAAGGCTAAAACCTGCAACCACTGTCAATTTATTTTTTTATGATGGGAAGGTGTTTTAGTTTTTCGTAAGTCAGAAGACCTGCCTATAAATATTATTTGTGTTAACCGCTTTCGGGGATAAAGGCTAAACCAACAATGCAACCGTTTTTTATTACCATATTATGTGTATGGCTTAGCTTATGTTTATATGCTCAGCAAACTGCCGACTCTTTACAAGTTGTTGATATAGAAACTATTACAATTAAGGAAGCCAAAGCTTTAATAAATAGTTTTAGTGATAACGACACCTTAACAAGCAACGCCATTAGCATAACCAATAGCCTACAGCAACAAAGTAATTTTTATGTAAACACCTCTTCCCCTAACGGTTTAGCCAGTTTAAGTTTAAATGGTACAGCTGCAAAATCAATACCAGTTGTTTGGCAAAATCATAATTTAAACAGCATAATGAATGGCATTATGGACGTGCAGTTGTTAGATAATTTTTTATTTAACAGCATAGAAATTAAGTATGCCGATAGTTTTGAACAAGCAGGTTGGGGTGGCAATGCCGCAACAGTAAGTGTTAAAGATTTGGTGAGTTCCCCCATTCATATTCAGCATCAATTGGGTAGTTTTGGTAAGCAAAAAATTGGCTTGGCTTATAATTGGCATCATAAAAAAATACAAAACAACACTAAAGTTTTTTATATGAAAGCGGCCAACGATTTTCCAATATTACAGCCACAATTAAATAAAGAAAAACAAAATAATAATGCTATTAAAGATTGGGGAATTTTAAACAATACAGCATTTACAATTAGTAAAAATCATCATTTTAATATTAACCTTTGGTGGCAAAATACGGAACGTGAAATTGCAAGCCCATTATTTACCAGCAATAATAACAGCACGCAAGTTGACAGTACTTTTAGGTTAAACTTAGGTTGGCAATACAAACCCCTAAACCTTAAAGCATCGGTAGCTTATTTTAACGAGTTAAATGCATATTACAATCCGCAGATAAACATTATTGGAATTCATAAAACTACCGCTATAAAAAGTTATGTAACGCATCATAAAAAAATAAATAAAGCATTTATACTAAGCAATAGTATTTCTTACAATTGGTATCAAGCTACTTCTACAAATTTTGAAGGTAAGCGGTTTAGAAAAAATGTAATACTTAAATCTATATTGTTGTATCAATTAAAAAACCTACCACTAAAACTTAAAGCCGATGTAGTAGTTGATTTTACTGATGATAAATTGCTGCCCATAAGGCCTGGCGTTTATGCTATTTATAAACTGAATAGCAAATTTGAGATTGCAAGCCAGCTAAGCAGGCATTATAGCTTGCCCACCTTTAACGATTTGTATTGGTCGCCTGGCGGAAATAATGAATTGAAACCAGAAAGTGGTTATCTTGCCAACCTACACTTTACGTATAATAATAAAAATCAACTACTAAAATTGAGCTTGTTTAATAGCTCCATTAATAATGAAATAGTTTGGCTGCCGGGTATTGCTTATTGGTCGCCCGAAAATGTGAATAAGCTACAAAGCAAAGGCTTCGGTTTAAAAGCTCAACAAATGTTTACTATAACCAATAAAAGCAAATTGAATATTATTTTTAATTATAATTATTTAGATGCTAAAGACGTTAACTCGAATTCTGAAAGCAATCTTCAATTAATATACAGGCCTAAACATAAGGCCAGTATTGGGTTGACATATTATTTAGCACAGCATTTACAATTTAATTACAGCCATCAAATTACCAGCAAACGTTTTACTACTGTTGATAATTCAAATTTTGTTCCAGCATTTAATACGGCTAATATTTCAATTAACTATAAAATAAAAATTGATAAAGCCAACTTAAACATTGAAGCAACGCTTTTAAATGCCTATAACACTTACTACGAAGTAACTGCAAACCGCCCAATGCCTGGCACTCATTTTTTAATAACAATAAATTTAAATTTTTAAAAATATTATGTATAGATTTCTTATTTTAACAATTTCAGTATTGTTTTTTGTGGCCTGCGAAAAAGATAAGCCAGTTGCAGAAGATTCCATCACTTTTCCAACCGAATTTAGCAATGGTTTATTTTTTGTAAATGAAGGTCAGTTTAATAAAGCTAATGCTAGTTTAAGTTTTTATGATGCTGAAAATGACACCATTTTTAGTAAGGCTTATGAAATGGTAAATAATCAGCCAGTAGGCGACATTTTTCAATCTTCAGCTTTTGATGATGATAACCTTTATTTGGTAGTAAACAATTCTGGTAAAATAATTGTTGCAGATAAAAAAACCTTAACGTTTAATGGTGAAATTACAGGCTTGCCTTCACCTCGCTATATGGAGTATAGTGGCACGGCAGATTTATGGTATGTAAGTAATTTGTTAAATGATAGCTTGTTTGTTGTAAACACCAGCAACTACACCATTAAAAGCAAAGAGTACCTCGGCGCTGCAGTAGAAGCAATGAAAACAGTAGCTGGTAAATTGTACTTGTCATCACCAAGTAGCGATCATTTATATGTTAAAGACTTGGCCACTAATTTACTTGATTCTATATTTGTATCGGTTGGTGGTAACAGTTTAATTGTAGATAATAACAATAGTTTATGGTTGCTTTGTAATGGTGATTTTTATATTCCTGGTTCAGCAGCTTTGCATCAAATTAATACCGATAATCAAACAGTAGCGCAAAGCATTAGTATTGCAACAGGCTACCCATCAAAACTATCTTACAATACACAAAACAATACGCTTTACTTTATTAATACAGATGTGTATGTTTTAAAATTAGAGGAACCAGCAGCGCAACCCGAAGTTTTTATTGAAGCCGCTGGTAAAAGTTTTTATGGTTTAGATGTAATCAACAATAATATTTTTGTTACCGATGCTATAGATTATGTTCAAAATGGAGTAGTATATGAATACACTGAAAATGGAGAATTGCTAAAAACATTAACAGCAGGTGTTAATCCAAATGCAGTAGTTACCATACCATAATTTAGAAATGTGGAGCACGAAACATCAAAACCAATAAAGGGTAGAGATTTCTACTTTAATGAAAAGGGCTTGCTTGTAATGACGGCACATTATCTTTTAAAAAGAGGCTATTGCTGTAAAAACGGTTGTAAGCATTGCCCTTATGGTTTTAAAAAAATACATAAAGGCAATTAGTTATACACAATTGTAAATTTCTTGTTGGTATTAGTAGTGCCTAAAATGTGAAGCCTCTTTACAAAATTATTTACAACCACACAGCTCCGTCAACTTCGTCATCATACTCGTTTTCTACTTTGCTAATTGGTTGCTCCACTTTATGCGTTTTAGTAGGCTGTGGCGAAGCTATTTGGGTATCTAACTTAACTATTTTTTTTTCGGCTACTACAACTTCTTGTTCAAACACTTCATTCATTTCAATACTAATTACATTTCTGTTGTCCTCCATTTTAGAGACAACCGAAATTTCAAAACGGTGGTGCCAGTTATCTGGTTCAATTTGTAATTGTTGAACCTGCATATTTTCGCCACTGCAAATAATATTGACCTTTAGCGCACCCATTACGCACGGTTTTGATTAATATATTGTAATGTTAAAATCATTTATTGATTAATAAAATAGTTTATTATTGTAATCAAAATACAAAAATAATAAAAAGTCGTAGCAAAAAATTACTACGACTTTAGGTGGAAATATTACTTAATCGTTAAATAGTTTCCCAAGTATTTTCGTGGGTTTCACCAGCTACCGCAATGGTTCTACAACTTAGGGTTAAGTGTTCTTTTGCACCATCTTTTACGGTTACACCTTTTTTGGCTTCGCCATCAAAAGCCACAAAATCTTCTGTGTAACCTACACAATAGGCGTCTTCAAATTTTAAGGTTTTTAATGATTGCCCTTGACTGTCAATAAATTCTATTTCACCAGATTTTTTAACATCAGAAGCGACCATCCAACCATACCGTTTTTCGCTTTTGGCCGACATTAGAGATACATTAATTATACCACCACGCACTTCACCTGCTGGTTGACCAATGTTATCAATATTTTGATCGAAAGAATAAGACAATGCGGTTACTTCGCTTTCTTGTCCGTCACATTTAAATAGGGCTTTAATTACTGCTGCCATAATTTTAATTTTTTTTAAATTTTAAAAAAGTTGTTTAAATAATTAATACACCCTTATATTCCAATCAGAAAAGAAATGTTATCAGTTTTTTTGAACGTATTTAAAAGTTTTTTTTTGAAGAGATCAAAATTTCTTGTTTTCATCAAGTTTATTTATGTTATCGCCCGTCTTTTTTTGTCTATAAATTAAACGAATATTGTAATTGGGTGCATCTTCGGTATTAAAATTTTTAAAAACCGCTGCCTCTAATTGCAACTCTTTAAAAATAGGTAATGCCAAGCCCAAATTCCAAATAACATCACTTTGCCAGTTATTTAAAGAAAGTAAATCGGTTAGTTGATTGCTATTTAAACCTAAACCATAATGTATGGGCAAATACGGGTTTTTGGCATTTAGGATTGTATTATTATTTAAAAAATACGAATCGGAGGATAGTATACTACCAACTGTTATTTGACTTTGAATAAAAATAGTTGGTGTAACCGGTTTATAATAATTAACTCCTAAAATAGTGGTAGTCACTATAGTTTCAGGATATTCTGAGTTTTGAATTGGTATTGCTAAGGTGCGGTTCTCGAAAAATGGATTAAGATTTTGGATGATGTATTGGTTGGGTTCAGGTTCAGCAGTTTTCAATTCTTCAACTTTTTCCATACAAGTAACAAAAGCTAATTCATCAGCCACAGTACAACTTGGATCTAAGTTTGAAATACCATAATCAACTTTGTAAGTATCACCAGCAGTAAAAGTTTCATTTTCGCAATTAGAAAAATAAAATTCTAAAATTTTCCCATCTTCTGTTCTTAAGAAAGCGTATTCATTTTCATCACAATCACACTTATTAACTTCAATTGTTACCAGTTCCTTTGCGCAATCTTCGGTATTAGCCTCCAAACAAGTTAAATAAATTGGTGTAGCAATATCTGTGCAAGTAAAAAAAGTAGTATCTATATTAGCTGCGGGTACAACATTATAATCGAATAGTATTTTTTGCCCTTCGTACCCATTAAAACAATTACCTACTAATTGAAAACTTGGATCTAATAAACCTCCATTATATTCTATTAAGTAGTAGGGCGATGGTTTACAATTACTAATTCTGCCCTTTCCACATTCATCAAAACGAATAATGCCTTCTTTAAGATCGCAAAATAATTCACTACACGGATGTTCAATACAGCTGCCATCATCAATACAAGCCTCAGGATTATAATTGCAAAATAACGCATCGGTACATCCTCTAACAAATCTACAACTTCCATCATCTATACAAGCTTTATCATCATAATTACAAGCTGTTGAATTAGTACATCCTGATATTGCATTGCAAGGGTCTGCGCAATAAAAATTTCCAAAATCACAACTGCCATCATCAACTGTAGCTAAGCTATTATAATTACAAGCAGCTTCATCTGTACAACCACCAGCTATTGTCCCTACACATTCACAAGCGATATTATAAGTGTCGTTTATGGTTATGGCATCTCCATCATCGCAGGTAGAACCCATTACAGCATTACCTCCACAAACTCCCAAACAATCTTCAAACTCGCAATTTCCATCATCTTTTGTGGCTTCTTCATTATAATTGCAAGCCATTTTATTGGTACAACCCTTTTCATTACCTGATAACAAAACCACACTTGTAATTAAGCCAGCTGCACCTACACCACCAATTATATATGGCAAAGCTTTTTTGTTATTAGCTTTTTCTTTGACTACCTCTGGTACTGTTTTAGCAATTTCTTCAACTTTAAAATAATTGCCAATTAAGGATACACTTTCCCACAACGCTTGAAATTCAATTTGCTTAGTTTCAAGTTCTCCTGTATTACTTTCCCATTTGGATAACAATTTTCTACTACTTGGATTAACGTAAAAGTTAAGTTCATTAATTATTAACCATAATTTTTGACATTGATAATTATAGTGGTTTTTTCTACTTAAAGATTCTTCGGCTACCACCAAACTTTCTGAACCATTTAAACTTAGCCAGGTTTTAACAGATTCTTGTTTTAAGATGCTTTGCTCAAAATTGTTAAAGCTATAAGTTTTGCCTTGCAAAGCACTTGTAAACTGCCATACCGCTTGTTGAACTATTGCTGCTTTAACTGCCTTAGCGTTGGCTGGGTATAAATCAGGTATTTGCAAAGGACTTTTCCAAGTAAAATATTGATCGTCTAAATTTTGAACGGCTTCTAAAATAATCGGCCCTGCTTGTATTAACTGTGTTTCAAAATCGAATGTTTCGGGTTTTTCTTTCAACTGATACCAACGTTCCGCAATTGTGCTATCAAAATCTTTGAGTGATAACCATTTAAAAAAATCGGGGAAAGATTGATTTTTTGTAACAGGAGGCAGATCAATATTAATGCAATAGCCATTTAGTTGATATGTATAAGCTTTGCCTGGTTGCACTTCAATTTCCTCTACTTCTTTTTTTAAAGCAACATAGCCTTGCCTGCCGTTTTCGGGTGGAATAATATAAGATCTTAACCAAATGGTATTAGGTTTGTCTGTTTTGTTAGTTATAACTAAATCGCCAATATGGCCTGTAGTTTTGCCAGTAGCGGTGCTTACAAATTGCCAATCATCTTCATTAAAGTTATTAGCTAATAATAATAAATTGTTACTTAATACGGCTAAGATGAGTAGGATAGTTGATAAGAGTTTGTTGTTCATTTTTTATGGGTTTATGTAATTAAAAATTGATGTTTATTGTTTAAATATAAGAACATATTAACCTGTAATCAAGAAATTACCTCTTCTTCTCATATCAAACTCATTGATAAAAGCTGTTTCCTATTCTTTTTCTTTGGACATAGTTCGTTAGTTTACCATTTCCCAAAACATAAGGTAATCATCTTTAAAGATACTTATATATCCTTAAAATACCAAAAACCTTAGTGGGAATTTTGTGTTTTCTACAACTGTTGAACCTTGTTAGTTTTATGTAGCAATTTTAAATGAACCATTTTTTAAGTGATAAAATTTTATTGCTGCGTGATAAATCAACCTCAGCTTGCTAACGAAACCCAAATACCAATAAATAAACAACAATTCAATATTTAAAGAAACTTTTAATAGCCTTTTGCGGTTCAATATTATATAAACCTTAATATAAAATGAACATCGAAAAATTAGACCATCTTAGACAAAGTGGTGTCTTATCTGAAGAAGAATTTCAAAAGCAAAAGAAAAAATTATTTGAAACCAATGATGCTAATTCAGCACCTCGGACTAGCAACACCGGAAACCAAAAATTTGGATTAGGCGATAGAGGATTTAATGTGCTCCTTCATTTAAGTCAATATTGCAGTCTGGTTATACCATTTTTGGGCATTGTTGTACCCATTTTGCTTTGGTCAACCTATAAAGAAAATGATCCCATTGTAGATCAACACGGTAAAGACGTTATCAATTGGTCGATAAGTTCAGCCATTTACCTAATAATTAGTTTTATGCCATTATTCTTTATTGGCAGCTACCTTCAAATATTTATTGTAGTTGCCCTATACTTTATTTTCCCAGTTATTGGAGCCATAAAAGTAGCTGCCGACGAGGTTTGGGAATACCCGCTGACGATTAAGTTTATTAGGTAAGCCAATTTTTAGTGGATGCTGGCGAGAATGAGATGAAAGATTATTTTTTAAGCATTAAGATTTTGAGTTTTTAAAAACATCGTATAAACCTTTAACACATTATAAAAGCTTACATCAATGGTGTAGTTTGAAAATGTGGAGAGATTTGAAAATCTTGCCGAGAGTGGATTTTTAACCTTAGTTGGTGGCGGTGCTTTTGGCAATATAATCGCTTGAATATTGGAATCGCTGCAACAGGCATTGCGCAATTTTAAACATACGCCTTTGCATGTTCGAGTGGTTAGTTTTGGGCGGTCGAATGCTATGGTTTTGAAGTTTTTTGGTGGGGTTTAGATGCGAATCAAAATACTATATAAAATATTATTAATTATTCTATAGGTATTACTCTCTGGCGAGTTGGTTCGCTTGCAGGTGTTGTATTTGGGCATTGAATATCTGAACTATTAATTGGAATGCCGGGACAATCGATCTCAATATCATTTTCTTGATTCATTACATTTATATAATTTCTAAAAGCACGATTCGTCCGTTGAAATTCATTCCTTACTTCACGAGGTGTCATCCCATCAAAAATATTGAAAACAGGCAATGGATGGGTTCGAATATAATTTATCCAATGAGTACCATGGCTTCCTTCATGAAATCTTAAAGAAGTGTTTTCTGCATTTCTGTCATTTTCCGAAGTACCTCGTCCGTATCCTGAAGTACTTGTTCTGTTGTTTAGATTTCTATAAAATGATTGAATGCGAATAGTATAAGTTGGTGAAATACCAGTTGCGTTAGCTTGATCTCGAACCCTTCGTTTCCGTATCCTTAATTCTCTATTAATAGCTGCTGGAGTAAAATTTATACTTATCCTTGTTTCACCGTCGGCAGGTAGATTTCTACGCCTCTCATCTCTTAAAAGAGTTATTCGAACATTAGGATTTATTTGAATTATAGCTTGGGTATTTTGAATTTGTGCACCTTGCGGTATTGGTGTTGATATTTGTGGTTGTAATGTTGCCCTACTCATGTTTTATTTTTTAAAGCTAATTTTTTAAATTATAATTAATGATATTTTTGTATTTAAGTATTCATCTTCCAAAATACTTAACCAACCGCCACCCAGAAATAACCACCCCAACAAAAATTAAAATATACAAACCATAAGCCTCTACAAATAAAGTGCTTTTGGTTTTGAGCATTAAAGGAGCCTCATTTAAATATTGCACTTTTATGCTCTGCCCTTTGCGGTGAATGGGGGCGATATAAGGAATATGCGGCAAGTTAACCCTGCTGGAAAACTGCTCGCCTTTTTGGGTAGTGTAATCAACAGAAGCAATAGCAATTGATCTTGCCCCATATCGCTTAAACTCAATATTGGTAATAGTGGCAGTGGTTTCGAGATAGATGCCTTCTTTAGTTTCTAACATAGACGATGTTGTGATTAACAAAATTAATATGTAGCAGTATTGGTGCATTTATGTTTATTGTTTTTGTTCTTATAAGTTAAGAAAATTTAGTTAATCCGTTGTCTGGAGACGAACGGATAATGCGTTAAAACTCATATTGGATATAATTATTTAACTATGTTCATTACAAATGATAATACCTGTTAACCCCGATGATGAATCCAGAAAATATATGCTGTAAGTTTTACTTAGCTTTTCGTTACCTAAAAAAGGATAATCCAGCTTAATACTATTTGGAATAGATTCAAAATTATATTTTAGTATATCAAATAATATATTTTGATCTGAAAAATAATTTAGCTCAACCTGAATAACATTTTTAAAACTTATTTCCTCATTGTCAACAGTCAATAATCTCAAAACTTTATTCTCTTTTTCATAATAAATACCAGCGATTTCTTTGTCGTGGTATATTTTATTTACATCCTCCATTTTTTACTTTATCTATTAAGTCTATATCGTCAGAATTTAGAGCTCTTCCACTACCTCGCTTTTTATTTGGCGCTTGGTCAGAAGGATAATCCCAATCGTGTGCATGAGGATCACCAAATCCATGATCGTGTCCAAAATCTATATCTCTTACAGGATTACCGTTACCATCATAAGTTCTAATTTGTATTAAATCTCCAGTTTGAGGGTTTCTCTTAACAAGAACACCATTTTTTGGCCCAAACTCACCTGTTCTACTACCCTCTGGAAGTCTACTACTGACTGGCTTTCTGGCTAAACCAAAAGGATCAATCAATGAATTTGAATCACTTACATACCTATAAAAATTAGGTTCAGCCGATGCCAATCCAATAGGATCTTGACTTATATAAATTCCATCTTCCGCTGAATAATATCTAAACCAATTATAATACAAACCAGTCTCCTCATCTTCATACTGACCCTGATACCGAAACGGGCAATCACTCAAAGAACTCCCTTCAAATGTACGTATCTTCCCATAAATATCATATTCTGCTTGCCATGTTTTTTCGCCTTGGATGTTGTACATTTCTACTGGAGTGCCGAGATAGTCGGTAATAATGCTGAATTGTTCACCATCTACAATTTTAGCGGCTGGTTTAAAAGTGCCTTCATCAAATATCCAGGTTGTAAGATTGTTGGTTTGTTCTTCCTTATCTTTAACTAAAAAGCCGAGTTCATCTACTACTAAGTTTGGTCGTTCTTTTAAGTTGTAAGTCCATTCGTGTAAGGGTACGTTTCCATCCCAGATGAAACGGGTGATTATACCATCCTGCTTTTGCCTTTCGGGTATCTTATCCTCCCTCTGCCCTTCGGGCATCTCCCGCCAGAGGGAGGCATTGTCCTGGAAGATTTTGGCAGTTCGTCTACCCAGCGCATCATATTCAAAGTCAACTGTTTTACCATCTGGGCGGAGTACACTTTTTAGCATCCCATTGCCATACCAATGATATTGCCAGCTACCTTTTGGGGTTTCTTTTTCAATCAGGTTGCCTTCTTCATCGTAATGATAACGGTTGTCACCAGCTCGCAGCAATTGACCGCCTGGTCCGTATTCACGGTCTTTGCGTTTTTCAGAACGGTAGAGGTTGCCTACTT
>Ga0209185_1002013_pt1 | contig 15352 bp, 12 predicted proteins | sample SidtaG_2_FD_187425 | JGI IMG/M metagenome (GOLD analysis project Ga0209185, IMG submission 187425) | Marine algal microbial communities from Sidmouth, United Kingdom - Sidmouth_Asex2 metaG (SPAdes) (version 2) | ecosystem: Host-associated > Algae > Red algae > Unclassified | place: Sidmouth... | reverse complement strand
GGTCTATGTTGCAAGGACAGAACCACACAATTATAAAACTAATTTTATCAATCAAATTAAACGATTTCACAAATATTTCATCAAATTTGCAGAATAAACAAACTTGAAAATAGAAAAACATATATGAAAAATATTTTTTTATTTGGGTTAATCTTCTTTAGTAGCCTCTCCATATTTGCACAAAATGATGCTAAAGCCCAAGAAATTTTAGAGAAAGTGAGTATCTTTTACAAAGCACAAAAATCCATTGATACGGAATTTAGTTTATCCATCATCAATGAAGATGCAGACATCAATGAAACACAAAAAGGACAGCTTTTGGTCAAGGGTGAAAAATATAAATTGACCACAGAGGAACTTATTCGGGTTTCTGATGGTTACTCTATCTGGACACATTTTATTAATGACCAAGAAATCCAAATTACAGAGTTTGATCCAGAAGAAGAGGAGCTAACACCAGCAAAGATTTTCACGATATATGAAGATGGATTCAAATATCAATACAATGGGCTGACAGATGTAGAAGGCAATAAATTAGAGGAAATTGCCTTGTTTCCGACAGATCAAGACAATCCTTATCATAAAATTATTCTTTCTATTAATCCAAAAACGAATTTGATAGTCAAAGCCAATGTATTTAGTAGAAATGGTTCTTTGATTGTCTATAAAATATTCAATTGTAGCTTCTCTAATCCAATAGAAGACAATATCTTCACTTATAATACCACTAAATTGGAAGAAGATATAGATATAATTGACCTAAGATAAAAATAATCTCAATATCTCTTTTTAGCAAAAGCCGATACTGCCTCAGTATCGGCTTTTCTATTTTTATATGGTTCTTTCCTTATTTATTTCCTCACTTATTTTATACTTGTTGTTGAATACTATTAGGATTTATTAAAGTAATGCCTATTTTTGCCAAAATTTTCGATTATGACTTATGATATTATAGTAATTGGTAGTGGTCCAGGTGGGTATGTTGCGGCTATTCGTGCTTCTCAATTGGGTATGAAAGTAGCTATCGTGGAAAAAGAATCTTTGGGCGGTATTTGCCTAAATTGGGGTTGTATCCCTACTAAAGCTTTGTTAAAAAGTGCTCAGGTTTTTGAATATATCAAACATGCAGAAGATTTTGGTATAAAAACAAGCGCACCTAAGGCTGATTTTACCAAAGTTGTCAAAAGAAGTCGAGCTACTGCCGACAAAATGAGCAAGGGTGTCAATTTTTTAATGAGGAAAAATAAAATTGATGTCTTAAAAGGTTATGGTAATTTAGTAACTTCTTCAAAAGTTTCCGTCAAAGATGAGGAAGGGGCGGTAAAAGAATATACTGCTAAAAATATCATCTTAGCAACAGGTGGTCGTTCCAGAGATCTCAAAGGATTAGAAAAAGATGGCAAAAATATAATTGGCTATCGTCAAGCTATGGTATTAGAGAAATTACCTAAAAAAATGGTTGTAGTGGGTGCTGGTGCTATTGGTGTTGAGTTTGCTTATTTCTACAATACAATGGGAACAGAGGTTACACTTGTTGAATATGCGCCTCGTATTTTGCCCAATGAAGATAAAGATGTCTCTAAAGAATTAGAAAAAATCTATAAAAAGGCTGGCATGAAGATTATGACAGGCTCGGCAGTACAGTCTGTTGAATCTAATAATCGTGGTTCTAAAGTTTTGGTCAAAACTCCTGATGGAGAAGAAACCATTGCTTGTAATGTTGTACTTTCTGCTGTAGGTGTAGAAACAAATATCGAAAATATTGGCTTGGAAACTTTGGGTATTAAGGTGGAAAAAGGTCGTGTTATAGTAGATGACTACTATCAGACGAATGTGAAGGGAGTTTATGCGATTGGTGATATTACGCCTGGCCCTGCTTTGGCTCACGTTGCTTCTGCGGAGGGTATTATTTGTGTGGAAACCATCGCTGGACATACGGTAGAACCTTTGGATTATGGTAATATTCCTGGTTGTACGTATTGTGTGCCTGAAGTGGCTTCTGTAGGATATACGGAGGAAAAAGCAAAAGAAGAAGGCTATGAAGTGAAGATTGGTAAATTTCCGTTCTCGGCTTCTGGTAAAGCCAGTGCTGCGGGACATAATGAGGGATTTGTCAAACTTATTTTTGATGCTAAATACGGTGAACTTTTAGGCGCACATATGATTGGTTCTAATGTAACTGAAATGATTGCCGAAATTGTAACGGCTCGAAAGTTAGAAACCACTGGTCACGAAATTATTAAAACGGTTCATCCACATCCTACCATGTCGGAGGCTGTGATGGAAGCTGCTGCTGCGGCTTATGGTGAGGTGATTCACCTTTAGTTTTTGTGGTTTAAGTGGTTTTTGTAGTTTTTGTGGTTAAATACCATTAACCCAATACACATTTGGTTTTTGTGGTTAAATACCATTAACCCAATACACATTTGGTTTTTGTGGTTAAATACCATTGACCCAATACACATTTGGTTTTTGTGGTTAAATACCATTAACCCAATACATATTTGGTTTTTGTGGTTAAATACCATTAACCCAATACACATTTGGTTTTTGTGGTTAAATAGCATTAACCCAATACACATTTGGTTTTTGTGGTTAAATACCATTAACCCAATACACATTTGGTTTTTGTGGTTAAATACCATTAACCCAACACACATTTGGTTTTTGTGGTTAAATACCATTAGCCCAACACACATTTGGTTTTTGTGGTTAAATACCATTAGCCCAACACACATTTGGTTTTTGTGGTTAAATACCATTGACCCAATACACATTTGGTTTTTGTGGTTAAATACCATTAACCAGTATATATATCAACTAATTGTACTACTCAAGTGATTGACAAATAAACTGCTTAACCGAACCATAGCGTTCTGTCCATCCAACATAGACCCGATAGTAGTGGTAGGCGGGAATGTATCCGCCTTTAACGGATAGCGGGACCTTGCGTGACGATGAAAGAGGAACTGTTTTCTCCTAAGGCAAAATAAAATAATAAAACACTCATTTTGGCGTCATCTTTTTCCAACATACTTCGTTAAAAATCCTCGTAATAGCTCGCTATGTCGAAGCGTCGAACCGCTACGTTTTTTGCCTTGTCTGTCGAAAAAATATTTAGCTAAAATGACTATTTATTAAGTTTAGTCTGCCTAAAAATAATGAAATATAAGACAAAATGCGTAGAATTATGCTACAGCTATCTTAAAAAAACAACTATAAGTATTATTATTGCGTAGAACATTTTCTAGTGAGTGATAAAGTCTTCACAACTTTTATACTTGCTATTTTTTTATAAACCAACTTTTTGACGTAACCCACTTAAATCTTTTTTTATGAAAGAAAAAATCATTGCTCGACTAGAAAAAATCCTTTATGAAGGGAATGTATTGAGAGCCAAAGACGAAATTGAGCGAAACAAGCAAGCGTATCAGGATTTGCTTACCCATGATGGAAAAGAAGTCGCTATTTTTACAACTGATCCTCTCGATCAATCTTTTGAGGAGCTTGTTAGCAAACTAAAGATAAAGGAAGAAAATATTCTACTTCGCCAAAAGAATGAGAATGAGCTAGTCATCTTTGAAAAAAAAGAAATTATTCGTGATCTCAAAAAACTACTCAATTCTACTGATAATATTGGGCAGTCGTATGAGCAAATCAAGGAAATTCAAGAACGCTGGAACAAAACAGCCAGAATAAAATTTGATGAAGAATCTGAAAATCAGTTGCAGAATGATTACAATTATCAAGTAGAACTCTTCTATCATAATATTAAAATTAATAGAGAACTACGAGATATTGATTATCAACGCAATCTGAAAGCAAAGCAGGAACTTATCAAAGAAGCGGAAAAACTTCATGAGCTAAAGGAAATTCGTGATATTGAACAAGCAGTTAGAAAACTTCAAAACGAGTGGCGTTTTACGGGTCCTGTACAGTGGGAACTTAAAGACAGTATCTACGAAGAATTCAGAGGGCATTGTGATAAAGCTTATAGTAAAGTAAATGCGTTTTATGATTCTCGTAGAGATGGTTTGGACGCAAAACTTCGTGAAAAAATCGCTTTGTGTGAAAAGGTTCATGGGCTAGCTAATGAAGAAGTACAAAATCCTAAAACTTGGATTGCCAATACAGAAAAAGTATTGGAGGTTCAAAAGGAATGGAAGAAGGTTGGCTTTTCTTCTGAAAACGAAACAATTTGGGAAGTTTTTAGAAATGCTTGTGATAGTTTCTTTGAGAAAAAACGTTCTTTCTTTGCAGAAATTGATAGTCTGCGAGAGGAGAATTTGAAAAAGAAACAAGATTTGATTCAGCGTGTGGAAGGTATGAAAGCGAGTACTGATTGGCAATCAACAACAGAAAAATTCTTGGCACTTCAAAAAGAATGGCAGGCGGCTGGTTCGGCTGGTCGTAAAAATGAAACCAAGCTTTGGAATCAATTCCGTTCGGCTTGTGATCATTTCTTCAATGCCAAAAGAGATTTTTATACTGCCAAAAATGGTGCACAAGAAGAGAATTTGAAAGTCAAAGAAGATTTGATTAATCAAATTGAAAAGATGGAGCTAAGTACAGAACCTGAAAATGACTTCTTGGCTTTAAAGCAGATTTCTGCTAAGTGGAATGATACAGGCTTTGTTCCTTTCAACAAAAAAGATGAACTCATTCAGCAGTATCGTGCTGCCATGGAGGAAAAGTACAAAGCTCTTCGCTTAAACGAATCTGAAAGAAAAGAACTCGAATTCCAAAATAGAGTACACAAGCTTATGCGTTCAGATAATCCAAACCAGATTATCAATATGGAGCGTCGCAAAATTCAAGATAAAATTGATCGTTTGAGAGCGCAAATTAATCAGTATGAAAACAATATTGGTTTTTTTGGAAATGCATCGGAAGATAGTCCTGTAATCAAAGATATTCGGACAAAGATGCAAAGTTTAAAAACACAAGTCGATGATTTACAGAGCAAATTAATTACGATGCGATCTGTTGTTCAGAAATCAAAAGATACACCTAAAGAGGAAGTAAATGCTAAGGAAACGGCAGAAGCAAATGCAGATGCAGATGTATCAGTAGTAGAAAATGCAGCAATAAATGCGGATGCATCAGTAGTAGAAAATGCAGCAATAAATGCGGATGAACCAGTAGCAGAAAATGCAGCAATAAATGCGGATGAACCAGTAGCAGAAAATGCAGCAATAAATGCGGATGAACCAGTAGCAGAAGCTAATGCGGATGCGCCTACAACAGAAGCTGATTCAGCACAAGATGCTTCAAAAGAAGAAGAATAAAGCACACAAAAAAGTTTATAGAAATAAGACAGGGAATAAATGGATAAAAATCATTAGCATTCATTTGTTCTCTGTCTTTTTTTTTTAGTGCTTTCCTCCTATCTTTCGCTCCATTCTACAAACATTGCTTCTTGTTCTTGTGGCGATAGTTGAGATTTTTCATACATATTTGCCTGATTTCGTTGGCGAAAAACTTCATAAAGTGTTACGGCACAAGCAACTGAAATATTAAGACTTTGTATTAGTCCAACTTGGGGAATAATAAAGTTACCATCAGAAAGGGCAACAGCTTGTTCACTAACGCCCTCATGTTCATTTCCAAAAACCAAAGCAACCGACTGTGTAAAATCCATTTGGTGTAATGTTATGGCTTCTTTGGATAAATGCGTTGTATAAATCTTATCATATTTTTTTCGGATTGTTGTAAAACAATCTTCCAAATTATCAAAGTAATGGAGATTAAGCCATTTCATTGCACTTGCCGAGCTTTTCTTGCCCATTTTAGATTTTTTGCCCTCACTATTGACAATATAAACTTCGATGACGCCTACAGCATCACAAGATCTTAAAACAGCCGAAATATTGTGAGGGTCATGAACATTTTCCATCACCACCGTTAACGTACCTTGTTTGTAAGCAATCGCTTTTTTGAGTTTAGTCTCTCTTTCTATCCGCATAGATTTTTTTTTAGTCATTAATTATTCCACAAAGATTAAAAAATGAGTTGAAATAAAACAAAGCTTTCTAAAAAACCGTATTATTGAGAAGAAAAAGCTATTTAACTCTTGTTATATTAATCAAATATACAATATCAAAAATATTAATCAAAAAAAATTTTTACAGATTTTTTCCAAGCTCAAAAATTGTCTATCTTTGCCGAAGAAAATTGAAGCACAGTAATTGAGCAAGCATTATGAGTAGAGTATATTATATGGTAATGGTTCTATTTGTGACAGGAATGATGTTTTCTTGTACAGATACAGCAGGTAAGAAGACTACTGCAAAGACAAACAAAAAAACAAGTACAAAAAGTACAAATACAAAAAATAAAGCAGTAAAATTAACTGATAGATCTAATCCTGAAGCGGTTGGGAAATTAGTCTTTCAGTCTTTTAAAAATCACGATTTTGAACAATTTAGAGATGTATTTGTTAGCTCTAAACATAGAGGTGACATAGAGAATATGATTAACTCTATTGACTTAAGTACAGCAGAACGTACTAACTCTATGGAAGTCTTAAATAGTTCATTAGCATTTTGGTCTGATAATAATTATGCCAGCATTGAACAAGGATACAATAGTATTTATAATTACGGAAAGGAATTGGGTATAGACTGGGCTAATGCAGAACTAAAAAGCGTGAAAAACCAAGTGGTTGCGGTGCAAGATTTTGGCTTAAATATAAATGTTCAGGATATTTATATTAACTTTGTCTCAAACAACAAAGAGCACCAAATCCAAATACCAAAATGTTTTGACTTAAAAAGTGGACATTTAGTTGGAGAAGCCAAAATTGTTTATTAACTTTGAATATTAATTTTTTTTATTAACTTGTGGTATATTTTCTATGGGACAGCTTGGTTTAAGCTGTCCCTTTTTCGTTAACTTTTTTGATGATTTCAAGATTTCTACCACCCTACTTTTGTATTTTTTGTGAAAAATATTTTTTTGCTTTTTCATATTTAGTTGGAGAAGCCAAAATTGTTTATTAACTTTGAGCATTAATTTTTTATTAACTTGTGGTATATTTTCTATGGGACAGCTTGGTTTAAGCTGTCCCTTTTTCGTTAACTTTTTTAATGATTTCAAGATTTCTATCCCAATACTTTTTATTTTTTTTTGGAGAGAATGTTTGTTGCTTCGTCGGAACGCATGGTCCCGCTGTCCGCTACTATAGCTGAACCACAAATCACAAAAGAACCAAACAAGATAGGACACCAAGAACTATAGCACCAATGTAAGCTATAACGCTACCATCGGGTCTATTTTGGATGGTTCAGTACGTGGAAATAAATGATTTAGATAGAGCCAAAACAGGCAGTTATTTAGTTTCCAGTGTACTTAGCCTATTTTTTTCATCTCGAATCACTGAATTCACCATATTCTTTGCAGACAATGCTCCTGTTGACAATAGCCATATTCTCCAATCTTCTTTTAGTTTCATTTTCTTCACAATTTGACTAACATTATAGCCTTTTTGATATAAAGTAGACGCTTGTTCATAAAAATTTTCCATAAATTCCAATTTACTTTGAAGCTTTTTTTTACCACCTTTAAATTGAGGTCGATGGCTACAAAGTAGGGCTTCAAAATCAAGTTTCAGCACTTTTTTTATAGAGTTAATTTGTTGTATTATGCTTTCGGAACGCATAAAATACCGAATGCGTTCTGCCACCCATAAATCTGCGGAAAAAAGCCATCCTTTATTGGCCTCATAGAGACAAACCATATCTACCGCATGACCAGGAATCGGAATAATATCAAAACGATAATTAAGGGTAATTAGCTGTTTTCCAGGGCTTTTAATCTCAAAATTCGCTTGTGTTCTCCCCCATGTTAACCACTGGGCAAAGCTAATATTGGGTGGGTTTTTCATCAGTTCAATACACTGTGGAGAAGCATAGGTTGGGCATTGAAAATGCTGTTGTAGTGCTTTTAAATTGCCTGTATGGTCTTCGTGGTGGTGGGTCAAAAAAATTTGCTTGACGGGCAAGGGTTTTAGTCGTTCTAATACTTCTTTTTGTACATTATGGTGTCCTGTATCTATCAACAAGCCATCAACAAAATATGCGTGTGAAAACATGCGAGGTTTCCCAAAGGGCCAAGACCCAAATTTAAATCCTTGAATCTCCTCAAACTGGAAGGTTTTCGTTATTTTCATTCTTTTTTGGTGCTGTGGTGCTGTGGTGCTGTGGTGCTGTGGTGCTGTGGTGCTGTGGTGTCGTGGTGCTTGGTTTCTGAAGAGACTAATTCCCTCATAAACCAATTCCTAATTCCCTCATAAACCACACTAATATAACTCACTTAAATCCTTGATACCCAAGAACTTATTGTTGGCGGTGAAGCCTTCGGCGTATTGAAAACCGCATGGGCGTCCCGTTTCTCTGGAGCGGGCTTCGAGTCCTTTCAGGAAATCTTGGGAAGCGATGTAGGTCGAAGGTTCTGTTGAGTTGGGGTCAAAGAATTGGGTGCCGTAGGCTTTGACGGATTCCATTTTTTGGTCGAAAAAATCTGTGATGTCTACGACTATATCGGGTCTGATCCAACGGTCTTGTATGTAGTGTAAGAGTAAGCGGGGTCGCCATCTCTCTTGTTTTTGTCCTGTTTCGTCTAAAGTTTCGATTTTGGCGAGCCCTGACATAAAGAGCGCATCATAAACCAATCTTGCGCCTTTGCCGTGATCGGGGTGGCGATCATAAATAGCATTCGCTAAAACGATGTCTGGCTGGTATTTGCGGAGTTGGCGGATGATTTTTATTTGATTTTCACGAGTGTTTTGGTAGTATCCGTCTGCCATTTCAAGGTTTTCTCTGGCACTCAATCCCATGATTTTTGCTGCTGCTGCGGCTTCTTCGTATCTTATTTCTGCGGATCCTCTTGTCCCCATTTCTCCTCTTGTGAGGTCGATGACGCCTGCTTTTTTGCCTTGTGCAATGTGGCTCATAAGTGTACCTGCACAGGAAAGTTCTACGTCGTCGGGATGTGCGCCTATGGCAATGATGTCTATTTTCATTGATTTCTTTTGGGCAATAGTAAAAAAAAATTGAGAGAAGTTAAATGTTTTGGGCATTTATCTTCTCTCAATTGTACGTTTTTTATTCGTTTGTAGTTGTGGATCTTACTTATTGCCCATTGGAATTTGAAATTATCCTATAGAACATCCGCCGCCGCCTATACCGTAATCATCACAGTCACAATCGTATCCATCACATCCTTCACACCCTCCATAGGAATAACAAAAGTAATCCATACGTCTTGCTGAATCTTCAAGTACCAATGCCTTGCAAGTAAATTCTGTACCATCATCATCTTGCCATAATGCAATGAGATAATTTTCGCCTAAATCATTTTCTATCGAATAAATTTTATCCAAATTAATAAGTGATTGTAGGTTTTTGGCATTTACAAAATCTACATTGGCTGCTCTGTTAATTAACTCCTCTTTAAACAATGCTTTGTCTGCATCACTAACATCCTGCAATTCTCCGACTATTCCAGCAATTTCAACAGCTTCAGTTGTTTTTAAATCTGAAATGTCATTTGTCGTATCACGACTACAAGAGACAAAAAGTAATGCCAAAAATGAAAAGCAAAAAACTAAGGTTTTAAAATTTTGCACGTTTAAATTTTTAATGGGTTAATATATATTTAAATAAAAACAAATGCAAATATATTTATCATTTTAACTTATTGTTTGTTAAGAATATAAGATAAAATCACTCGACTACTCAATGAAATAATCGTTGCGGCCATCCAAAATAGACCTGATAGCAGCGTTATACCAAAAAGCTTGGCAGATGTAAGTAGAGCTTTTGGTGTAGTAGCGAATAGCAGGCCTGAACGTCACGACGAAGCTCTGAACCGTTCTCTCCTTATATTTATATAAACTCAATGCCATGAAAATCGAAGTCTTTTAAGGGCATACTTCTTTGTAGTCCAGCCCAGCTAAAAAATACACTATTTTTACTAGTTCCAACAAGCTCTTATTTTTATTTAATTTATCCTCCTATTGCTTTAGGCTTAGGTTCTTTCTCTGGATCAATAGAATAAGTATATTTAAATCCAAAGCTTCGTGGGGATTCTATGAGGGCAGGACGAACAGTATATTCTAAGTTAAAGATGTTGTTACATAATAAGCTGATGCGATTGCGAGGATTCATTTGGTAGGCAACTCTTGCATCTACAACAAAACTTCCTTTGTCATTATTTTCTCTCCAATCACCTAACCCTAACCCTAAATCAAGAAAAGGTTGGTCAATTGCTTCCATAAAACTGTTGTATCGTGTCGCAAAACCAATAGAAAATCTTTTTTGGTATTCTAGTTGTACATCAATTTTGGCAGTATGCTGAAAACGATATTTCAAGATATTTTTATTGCTTGATGTTCCTGTAAGCTCTACTACTTCAGCTGTTAAAGTATCGCCTTGTCCTTTATAAACAGGATCAATGTAGGTATACCCTGCCAATGCGCCAATCGTCCAATATTCTGATAAATCACCTTTGCCTGCAATGGTACATTCTGCGCCACTAATACGTGTATCAGTCGTCACATTTTGTGTATAGAAACCTGGTGCAAGGCCACCGCCTGGCGCATTAAGACTAAAAATAAACTCCATCATATTTTGGTACTCTGTCCAAAACCCTGCTACATCAATAAAACCTTTAAAATTTGTACCAAATAAGAAACCTTGTTTTAAACCTATCTCTGCACTCCATCCTGTCTCAAATTCAAGATCAGGGTTTCCTACAATTGTTAAGCCCCCTAAATCAGTAAATACGTGTCTTTCAGCAATGGTTGGATACCGATAACCTTGCCCAAAAGAAGCTCGCATAAAAGTAGCCTTTGCCAATTCATAATTTAGACCAAACCGGAAGACGGGTAATTGACTCCAAGCGGAATCGGTATTCATTTTGTTAAATTCATAGCGCACTCCTAAAGAGGTATTGAGTTTATTAAAGAATTTTTTATCTATTTGTGCATAAATTCCTACATTTTGGGAATTAAAGAGCGAGTCACCAGTGGGAGTTCTGTACAATTCAGCATCCGCAAACCCTAATTGATTCACCACTCCAAAATTGACAACCATTGCTAGGCTATCCATAATTTTTTGGAACTGTAATTCATTGTAAAAAACATCACTTTTGATACTTTGGTTGGTATTGGTAATATTATCATTTTTAAACCATCGACCTCTCCAATTTAGTTTTATTCCATTATTGGTTGTATAGGTAACATAGGGATCGACTGATAATTGCCCTCTACGTGTCAAAGTTGTATCAAGTGATTTCCACAATTCATAGGCTGTTCCAGCAGGCTGTACGTCTTCAACGGCTTTAGTTCCTTGATTCCATAGTAAATAAGAACCACCATTATTGTATTGATATATGAAATTGATTCCTGCTGCCAATCCTGCTACTTTTTTGAAATTATAACGAGCACCACCATTAACCCTTGCTCTTCTGGTCAATTCTGTAGCTCTCCAACTTTTTTGGTAAAAACCATATCCCCCCACTAGTAACTGCCATTGTCCTACTTGGCGGCTATGGAAAAGAGAGATACCAGAATTAAAAGGCGGTGCTTCATCTTTCCACCAATGTTTGTACAAATCGTTTCCATTGTTATCTTTTCCAAGATAGTTATCACGAGGTGCTTGTACACCTGCTCCAAACACACTAATCGTTGTTTTAGGTTCTGATTTAGGATAAGCAGTACGCACATTGATAATTCCATTTAAGGCCGAAGAACCATATAAAGCAGAGGCTGCTCCTTTGATGATTTCGACTTGTCCTACACTTTCAATAGGAATTAGATCCCAATAGGGAAATCCAGAATCTCCTGTAACGATAGGAATTCCATCTAATAAGAGGGAAACACGGCTACCTGCTCCATAAGAGAAACCACTTCCTCCCCGAATATTTGCTTGTCCACCAATAATATTGACACCTGGTACTTTTTCCACGCCTTTTTCAAGGTCAGGCGCATTGGAATTTTCCATAAGGTCAGGCTTAATGGTCTCAATCGTGACTGTTTCTTCTGCAATACGTTTTTCGTACTTACCTCCTGTCACTACAATTTCGTCCAAAGCCGTTACAGAACCTAGTGTTAAGGTTATTTCTTGTTTTGCTCCAGCAATTGTTATGTTCTGTACCGATTTTTCATACCCAACATAGCTGGCTTCCATTCTATAAGTGCCATTGTCTAAGTCAATGGAATACGCTCCCATTATATCTGTTTGGCTACCCGTTACTAAGCCTCCACTGGGTGTATATATTGCGATGTTGGCAAAGGGCAATTCTACATTGTCAGAATCTAATATTTTGCCATAAATACCTCCTTTTTGAGCAAATGCTCCTAAACATACAAAACAAAGTAAGTATGTCCATAAGGCTACTTTCTTATACATTTTCATTAAAATAGTTTTAGATAAAATAGTGCTTCTACTCTTACATAGTCAAAAACTTAGCCAAAAAAACTTGATTTAGGACTTTGAAAGTAGAAAGAATGAATAGTTTATAGGTTAAAAGTATTTTTTTATGTGTCAAAGTCAAAACCATTTTTTCACGATTAAAGACTTTGAAACAAACATTGAAAAACCCTTAAAACATTGGTTGTGATTTAGTTATATAAAAAAAACAAGATTTTTCACAAATACATTATCTAGTTTTTTCATATCATTTATTATATTAACTCATTCTAATCCCAAGATAGTTGGATTGTATCAAATATCTAAGTTTTTTATAAATAATATATAAAGAAACCCACCTTATAGGCAAAAAGTTAAGCAATGTTATATTTTGTTTGTATAAGTAAATATTTTTTCTTTACTTTATTCGCTTATTTTAAAATGTGCATTTTTAGCCTCTAAAAAATGTATATCAAACCTAACTAAATCATTAAAAAAGAAATTATGAGAATACCTATACCCAAAATTCTTTTATCTATTGTAGCTTGTTTGATTTTATCAAATTATGTCTCTGCACAATGTCCAGAGGGAGCTACCGCAGGTACACCTATCAACCCTATTTCTGATGGAACTGTAATTTGTAATGATGGCTCTAACCAAGAGATTTTAGAAAATGACTTAACAACTATTGGCTATGAAAGTGTTGATACTTATGCTTTTATTGTTACAGCTCCACCTAACGAAGATGGAGAAGAAGAGTTATTAGATGTAACTTTTGATGGAATTTTTGATTTTAGTATGGATTCTGTTGGCCTTCCTTACTTACCAGGAGAGTATTGTTTTACTGGATTTGGATTCAATCAAGCTCAATTAGATGATATTACAACCACTGGTTTTCTACAAGACTTACTCAATAACTGTTTTGAAGGCGGAGAACCTTTAGATTTTGTATTAGATTGTATTAGAGAAAATCCTATTGATACAGGTGATAGCACAGGTGTTACTACAATAGAAGATATATCTACCATTCTCAATGAGTATGTAGAACCATTTATTGGGTATCAACCTTGTGTGGTTTTTGCAGAGCCGTATTGTGTGACGGTAACAGATGATAGTGATTGTGGTGGCGTGGGTGTTGAGTTTATCAATCCAACGAGCATTCAAACTTACCCTAATCCTGCACAAAGTACTACTTCTATTGAGTTCAATAGCTTGGCTTCTACCAATGTTACTTTTGAATTGTATACGATGGAAGGGCGTTTGGTAAAGGCTGCTACACAATTGGCTCAAGCAGGAAACAATCGTTTTATGGTGGATGTTTCGACATTGGCAACAGGAATTTATACGTACAAATTGGAAAGTGAAGGTTTGAGCTTTACTAAAAAGTTGATTGTGCGTTAGAATATCTAATTTTTTAAGTGAAAAAATATTTTTTGAAAAGCGATGGCGTTGGATGTCATCGCTTTTTTTATTTTATAAATAGAGACAACTATATTTATAATACCTTCGTTGTAGCTAAGAAGTCCTATACTTCATTTCTTAGCTTGAATTAGCATTTTTAATCTTAAATGATTGACTATGCGATTACTCATACTTTTTCTTAGCTGTTTATTCAGCTATGTATGTTCCCCCAATTTGATAGCTCAATGTCCTGACAATGCAAGTGCAGGCAATCCTATCAATCCTGTTCCTAATGGAACAACTATTTGTAATGATGGTTCTAATCAAGAGATTTTAGCCAATGATGTATCGACGATTGGGTATTCAGGAATCAATGACTATGCCTTTTTTGTTACTGCACCACCTAATGAAAATGGTATAGCAGAAGTCTTAGATGTAACTTTTGATGGTATCTATGACTTTAGCATGGATTCTATCGGTGTTCCTTATTTGCCTGGTCAGTATTGTTTTACTGGATTTGGATTCAATCAAGCTCAATTAGATGAGATTACAAACAATAACATCATACAAGCCTTATTTGATGACTGTCTACAAGGCGGGGAAACTTTAGACCTTTTCTTAACTTGTGTTCAAGAAAACCCTATTGATACAGGAGACGCTCCAATTGAAGTGATAACTGTTGATGATTTTGTCAATACATGGACTATGTTCTTCGAAAATCCGTTTGGGGTCGAGACTCAAGCTTGTGTGGCGGTGGCTGAGCCTTATTGTGTGACAGTGGAGGATGCAAGTATATGTGGTGAAGTCGTTCCTCCTGACTGTAACGCTATTGCTGGAACACCTACCAATCCTGTGCCTGACTCCATGGTGATTTGTAGTGATGGTTCTAATATGGATCTTTTGCTTCAAGATTTATCATCAATCGAGTATTCAGGGATTGACAACTACGCCTTTTTTGTAACGGCACCCCCCGATAGTATTGGCGATGAAAACATTATAGGTACAACCTATGATGGCGTCTTTAATTTTGCGGAGTCTCCTTATGGTAAAGCTTTTCCTTCTGGTGAGTATTGTTTTGTTGGGGTTGGATACAATCAGTCTGAATTGGATGTGAAAACTGCTACGCAATTGGCCCAAACAGGTAACAATAGTTTTGTTGTGGATGTTTCGGCTTTGGCGACAGGGATTTATGCTTATAAATTGGAAAGTGAGGGATCGGCTTTTACGAGACGATTGATTGTATATTAATTTTTTTTTTTGGAGAGAACGGGTTGTTGCTTCGTCGTGATGCACGGTCCCGCTGTGCCATCGGGTCTATTTTGGGTGGTTTGGACTGCTATCTCATCCCAAGCCTAAAGGCGTTGGGTCTTCTTTTGCACTAACTGATAAAAAAGGCATAAAAAAACAGCCGACCCTTTACTTGCTGACTGTTTTTAAAAAATTCTATAGCAATCCTAATTCAGTTCAGGAATTTTCTTTCACGCAAAGACCGCAACGCAAAGAAACGCAAAGCTCGACAGAAACCAATCTCTTTGCGA
>Ga0209185_1002012_pt1 | contig 15360 bp, 10 predicted proteins | sample SidtaG_2_FD_187425 | JGI IMG/M metagenome (GOLD analysis project Ga0209185, IMG submission 187425) | Marine algal microbial communities from Sidmouth, United Kingdom - Sidmouth_Asex2 metaG (SPAdes) (version 2) | ecosystem: Host-associated > Algae > Red algae > Unclassified | place: Sidmouth... | reverse complement strand
TCATCAGTTGGAATATCGCGCCACATCTCGAAAACCGTTTTCAATCCTGCAAGGCTCTCTAGAGTTGTACCTGCACGCGGGAATTCTTCTTTATCTAAGGCCAGAGATCCGTCCGGATTATGAACCGCGACAACGGATTTATCGAAACGGCCCTCGGAGATGGCACGCGCGGCGCGTTCTTGAGACGTGACTGCCAAACTATCCAAAGCTGCACGATCAATCCTCTCCAACGTGGCAATCGCATCTGCGCAGACACCTTGTTGGCTTTGCGGATGCTTGCCGCGCAAAGAGAGATTACCGCTATCCATCATTGGCGGTGTTTTAGGGTCGGCTATTGACGCGGTGTAGCTCATCATTTCCGTGCCGCCAGCAATGACAACATCTTCCATGCCGGACATAATTTGCGCCGCTGCCAAATTGACTGTGGTAATTCCAGACCCACAAAAGCGGTCGAGGGTCATGCCTGAAGCTTTTGTTGAATAACCCGCATCAAGCGCAGCCATACGTCCAAGGTCAAAACCTTGCTTTCCAATCTGTGTGCTTGTACCCCAGATGATATCATCGACATCTTCGGTTTTTAACTTATTTCGTTCCGCAATCGCTTTCAGGACAGTTGCGCCTAGATGTTGCGGATGAAGATGGGCGAGCGCGCCCTTCCCAACTTTGCCTATTCCACGCGGGGTGCGGCAAGCATCAATGATATAAGCATCGGCCATTTTTTTCTCCCGCGCCTTTGGAAAGGCACTCACTTGGTCTATTTTTCGAAAGGTAGTGCGTTACAGTTTCCATCTATCAACTCGCCCGCAATGGCCTTCCTAACAAATGGAATAGAGTCGACAGTAGAGTGATTTAGGACCGTCAGGTGATCATGGCCAGGGTAAATATGAGACTCAACCTTTGAGCCTGAACTGCAGGCCATTTTGATAAGTCCCGCTTGCATACGTAACGGCGTATCGCGATCATCCACGCCCGACCCGACATATACGGGAACAGGCACATCAAATTTCGGATATCCCATTTGTAAAAATGCTGACTTCAAGGCCTCATTCGGGGAAATTTTGAAAGATTTATTATAAGTGAGTCCATTCTTCAAAACCAAATCCTTCACGTCAGTATGGCACGTCGTGTCTACGGATTTTGCAGTATGCATTGCCATATCAGAGACATACTCAGTCGCGATAAACTCTGGGTCAATTTGTTCGACAAGGGTCAACGCTAAGAAATTATAACCAAGCATCGGGTCAACGACGTCATTGGGCCGAGTCTCTTGAATGATTTCAATCGTACGCGGCGTGAATAGCGGAATACCTGTCGCGACCACTCCGAGGATATTGACCTCTGGCGCATAATCTTCCGCATATCCTGCTGTCGCGAAAGCGGCCGCAGCCCCTTGTGACTGACCTATCAATACCACCCTATTTGAAACAGGAAAATCAGCGGCCTGAACAGCACGTATGATATCCAAATTGTTGTAAGAGGCTGGCTTCGTGGCGAGGTACGGATGCGTGCCCTCTGTGCCCAACCCTTGATAATCCGACGCCACGATAGCGTAGCCTTGGTCTAACCACTGCTTCAGATACACTTGATGGAAAGGTTTATACCCCGTCCAACTCGGCGCGCATTTGTCTGCAATACCTACAGTCCCATGGGTCCAAGAAACTAGCGGCCATCCACCTTGTGGTACCTCCCCTTCTGGCAGAAATAGACTGCCTGATACGGGAATTCGGGTTTCGCCATCTATGCCATCCGTCGAACTATATAAGAGTCTGATGTTTTTGATTGCGCCCGGAACCTGCTGGTGAGGCTTCAAAGCCTCTTGGCGAATTAACACGCCGGGCTTATCTGGCAGACCATCTGATACTTTGTAAAAACTCGAAACACCTCCATCCCCTCGTATGGGTCGTGATAGAGGCCCTGTTTTGGCTTCAGATAGTTTGGTTTGAGACACTTTATTCGTCGACGGCGTGTCAGTGCCATTTGAACAGCTAGCAGTAATCAAACATGCGCCAGTAAGACATAAATTTCGAAATGTGAGCATCACTTATCCTGACTTAATATCTTTGAACGGAATGCCTCGGCTGACATCTACAGACTTTGGTAAGCCCAAAACCCGCTCAGCGATAATATTCTTTTGGATTTGGTCCGTACCTCCACCAATCGAATTCATATAGGCTTTCGCCGCGTCAAAATTCGCGTTGCGAGAATCTTCGGACGTGTCGATTAGAACTTGCGGCCCTAGAATTTTGGCTGAAATACGGGCTTCACCATGTTGAATACGCGACATGGCGAGCTTACCCAAAGACGCCAGTGAAGACGCACCGTTCTTCATCATCTCTTCTTTGGCTCTAAGCATATTCAAAGCGTTGAGTTGGCGATAGGCTAAAGCCTGAGCGACTTCCTGTCTCATCACTGGATCATTCAACTTATCATGCTTGTCAGCCAGTCTTAGCAAAGCAGGCGCTTTCCCACGCGCCGCCGCACCAAGCCGCGCTGTAATCCCCTGCCCCATAATCAAGCGTTCGGACGCAATGGCCGTTTGGAAGGACTTCCACCCCTGATTATATTCTCCAATAATGAAGCGCTCTGGCACGCGCGCATCTGTAATGAAGACTTCGTTAAATTCTGACTCGCCGGTGATCTGATTGATAGGTCGCACCTCGACACCGTCTTGCTTCATCGGAAAGATAAAGAAGGTGATGCCCTTATGTTTCGGCGCATCAATGTCGGTCCTTGTGAGTAGCATACCATATTCGGCTTCTTCAGCATTTGACGTCCAGACTTTCTGCCCGTTGACGACAAACTCATCACCCTCTTTAACAGCGCGCATACGGATGCCCGCGAGGTCAGAGCCCGCTCCAGGTTCGGAATAAAGCAGACAACAAATTGGGCCTGTGAGAAGCTCATAAAGCAACTCAGCTTTCAGAACATCACTACCTAGTTTGTAAACTGTAATCGCGCCTAAGTGAAAGCGGTCACGTCCCCAACCTTTTGCCCCGCGCGCTTGAAACGCCTTTTCAATCACGCGGGCTTCTTTCGAAGACAAGCCACGTCCATACCATTTTTCAGGCCATGTTGGCGTCGCAAACCCTGCGTCGACAACTTTCGTCAACCAGCTTGTTTGATTGTAGCTCTCATCTCCGACTGCGCAGCAGTTCTTGCTATCCCAATTATCGTCGAGCCATTGTTCAACTTCATGCCTAAGTGCGTCGCTCATAACTTTGCTTCCATCTGCGTGAGGTATAAATTGCGAAACCTGTCCGATGAGCCGAAGAGCCATTGTCCCGTCTGCGCACGCCGCCAGTATAGATGCGAAGGATGTTCCATAGTGTAAGCAATACCGCCGTGAAGTTGGATGGCGTCAGCCGCCACCTCTCTAAAGTTATCCGCGCAAGTAAAGGCTGCGAGATAAGTCAGCAAGGCGCTATCTTCTGCCCCAGCGGCGAGTGCTTGCGCGGCATGTCTTGCAACGGTTGACGCAGACTCGACTTCAATGAGAAGCTCTGCCGCCATATGTTTGAGCGCCTGAAACCTGCCAATCGGTTGGCCGAATTGATATCGCGTTTTTAGATACTCAATTGTCATATCAAAGATACGTCGCGTCGCCCCGACTTGCTCGCCCGCTAACGCCACTAAGGCTGTCGCCAATGCCAGTGCTTTTTCAGGCTCATCAACACCCGTCAATTTTTGCGCAGGCGCTTTATCAAGCGTCACTGTCGAAAGCCGCAACGTTGGATCATCAGAGCGGTGCGGCGTGATGCCTACCCCAGTGTCTTTCATATTCACGAGGAAAACACCCATATCCGCATAGGCGATACAAAAATCGGCATTACGCGCATGAACGACAAAGTGAGCGCTTCCATTGAGCGCCCAACCTTCACCCTGTTTTGTTGCCGCGATAAACTTTGACTCTTCCGTCCAATCTCCGCTTCGCCCACAGCCCGCGATGGCAAAGATAGACTCGCCCGCTGCAATTTTCTTTAGATATTCAGATGCGAGCGTTTCATTCTCGCACGCTTCCAGCAATACTGGAGCCATAACGCAGGTTGAGATATACGGACCGTTATAAAGGAACGCTCCCGACACTTCTAAAAGCTGCTCCACTTCTTCAACTGACCCCCCAATGCCGTCATGCTTTGGGTCAATCATAATTCCGGTCAGACCTAACTCTGCCATTTTCTGCCAGAGCTTTGTATCAAAACCGCTCTCGGTCTCGTTAGTGCGTCTGAGGGCGTCTTCATGTCCCTCATCTTTGAGCAAACGCTCAAATGTGTCGCAAATCGCTTTACGGTCGTCTTTTGAAAACTCGCTCATGATTTATTCATTCTTCCAATTGGGTTTTCTTTTTTGCGCAAAGGCCGTGACTCCTTCACGGGCGTCTTTGGTTTTTAAAAGCTTACGAATTTCAGCCTGGCTGAGCGCAAGCGCGTCGCCCCAATTTCCTAAATCATCGACGGCATTTAACACGCGTTTAGAGGCCCGAATGGATGTCGGGGAATTTCCTGCAATCGTCGCCGCCAATGTACGCGCCGCCGCCATGACATCGCCAGTTGTATCCACTGAATTTATTAAACCCAAGCTCGCCGCTTCATCAGCCCCAATTTTTCGGCCTGTGAGGATAAGCTCCATGGCCGCCTTCTCTCCAATCTGTCTCGTTAGCCGTTGCACGCCTCCCGCTGCCGCGAACAATCCGACCTTCACCTCAGGCAAAGCAAATGTCGCAGATGGACTGGCCAAGGCAATATCGCAGGCCAAAACGATTTCCAATCCGCCGCCCATCGCGACGCCGTTCACAGCGGCGATAACAGGTTTCTCTCTATTGGTACGCGAACACAGACCCGCGAACCCAGTTGACGGCATAGTCATATCGCCGCCCTGCGCCGTGACTTTTAAATCATTGCCGCTGCAAAAGGCTTTATCACCTGTCCCCGTTATAATCGCGACCCATAAGTCTTGGTCGTCTTCAAACGCATCGAAAATTTCAGCTAACTCAAAATGTGCAGCGCTGTGAAGGGCGTTGTAGGACTCGGGGCGATTCAGTGTCACTTCTAGGATATGTCCCTCTCGCTTAAGGTCTACATATTTGAATTTGCGGGCGAGAAAATCGTCGGACATCGGGCTACCTATTGTGTTGGGGTTGGAGAGATAGTTTTTCCCATCTCGGTGAGTAATTTTAACCGCCTGACCCACTGGCGCTTCGAAGTCTCCCAGGGCCTTCATGGTCGCGCGGTGATCTTTGGGCACAGTCGCCATAATGCGGCCTTTGTCATTTCTGGCAAACACATAGGCATGGTCGACGCCGTGGCGATTACGCCTCACCGTATAAGCTTCAATGACCGCTTGGCTGTCCTCGTTTAAAAGAATGGGTTCAGCTTGTCCATCGGCTTGCGCCTGCAGGTCCTCATTAGAATCCGCAGTCCAAGCTTTTGGCGCTTTTGCCGAATAGATACCCACAGCGTGCTTGCTAATGAACCCTCCATTGGCAAAGACCAAACCATAAGCGTCTCTGTCTTCTCGCAGTTTTTCAACAACACTCGCAATCGCATGGGTAGAGTAGTTATTTCCAGCGCCTCCAAAAAATGGCAAGCCACCTGTCAATGTCATCTGATCTTGCGTGGGGTCGAGTCCCAAAATTTCAGCGGCCAGATGAACGACAATCGGAAAACAGCTATAAATATCCCGGTATTTTATCTGACTTTTGGAAACGCCAGCACTCTTAATCGCACCGGAAAGCGCCAGCTCCAAAGCTTTTGACTTCGAAAGATCAGGGCGTTGGGAAACGAGCTTTTCCTGCACATTCGAATGACCATGCATGTAAATCCATTTAGCTGGATCAATGCCCAGATCTTTTGCTCGCTCCACACTCGTGAGAATAAGAGTTGAGGCTTGGTTCACCGCATCTTGGGCAACATGCCATTTCAGATATGGGTCACAGATTGGATAGTTTTGTTTTGAAGCTGTGCTCAGAAACTCGGGCGTCATGGTTGTCTGGAATTGCGCAAAAGGGTTCCCTTCCGCGACTTCGGAGAGCTTCGAAAACATCTCTGACATATATTTTGAATACGCAGTTTTGGACATTCCCAACCGCGCACGTAGCGCTGACTCCATTGCCGCATATGTTTGGGGTGGCAATCCCATGCCGTTGTCAATTTCATATTTAGAGATGAAGTCGGTTTTCGGTCCGCGGTTTTCCACATTCGCATTTACGTCAGAAGACCAATCAAATTTGATATTATTTTTAACAGCCAATCTCAGTGCTGCATTGGCTTCTCCGCCTGTAATCACAGCCAAGTCAATATCGCCCTTCGCAATCGCTTCGGAGAGTTCGTTCACAAGGGCTTGGGGCTGTTCTCCACCGACTGTTGAGTAGATTATTGTTTTCGGACGAATGGATGCCGCGTCAGCAATAGTTGCAGGAAGGTTTTTATATTCCCCAAAGGGGTTAAAGGGTTGCCTTAGAGAATCTGCAAAAGACCTTACAACCGATAACATATCAACTTGATCAGTTAAATCTAAAATCCCAGAATCGACCTGAGCTCGTTTTATGGATTCCGTAATCAAAGATAGAGGGCTAGGCGCTGCGTCGACGTCTGTTCCATCCCAATGATCAACGACTTGTCCGATGCCAACAATGATTGGAAGTTTGTCTTCTGACGTCATTTTTAATGGACCGCTCCGTGGTGTTTCTACTCTTAGCAGTTACCCTCAACGCCAAAAAGCAAAGGACTTTGCATTAGCGTCAACCTCTTGGGTTTTAGGTAAAAAAATGGCGGCACAAGGCCGCCAAGTTACATGAGGATTTTTATTTCTAGAAATTTTTACGGGCAGTAACGCCATACATTCGCGGTTGTTGTGCAAAGGCTGACCGCGATCCGGAACGAAGTGTAGTCCCAAAGGTAACGCCCCGTGTGACTTCATTCGTCAGATTTGTTGCCCAAGCCTCCAGAGCCCAACCCGCATCTTCATTTCCGATACCGGCGCGAAGATTAATCTTGGTCGTCGATTCCTGAATATCAAACACAGTTGGTGTCGCAGCCGCAATTGCAGCTTCAACACTACCTGCCGCAGCGATAGCCGCAGCATTTGGAACGGATTGAGCTTGCGTAGATGTACGTCGATCTCCTTCATAACGGAACTGTCCTGCCAAGAAGTAATCTAAATTACTTGTCAGATTGCCTTCATATTTCGCACCTAAAATCCCGACTGTGCCAGGGGCATTTGTGAGATCAAATCCGCAGAGGTTTTGCACCCGAACGGCAGCATCTGTACCTGCACAATCATCAGGATATTTAGCCTCCAGCAGTGTAAGACCGCCGTTGAAACTGAGATTGTCAGTCAGACGTCCCTGGGCTTCAATTTCCACACCACTACTTTGCGCCTTATCAACATTGAATGTTTGGAACTGTGCACCTGTAAATTCCAAGACTTGAAAGTCAGAGAAGTTCTGGATGAAAGCTGCGATGTTCACACTGACGCGATTATCCAAGAGCTTTGTTTTCAAACCAATTTCATAGGCATCAACTGTTTCAGAGTCGAATGTTGGGTCTGATACGCCGTTGACTGGAATAGCGGCGGTGGAGTCGAGGTTGAATCCGCCCGCTTTATACCCGTGTGTAAAGCTGGCATAGGCTGAAGCGCTAGGACCAAAGTCATAGGATAACTTACCCGTATATATCAGTTCATCATCCTTAAACTCGTCATTGAACTCACGCGGCAATGGCAATGCGGCTGATAGGGGAAGGTCCGCTGGCGCAGTGAATGCGAAGCAAGCCGTTGCGAGCAATGTGGGAAACAATGACGGTGGTGTTGGTCCAAATTGCGGACCACCTGCGCCAACCGTAAAACCGCTTAGCAAGCCAGGACACACGTCATTATTATTGTTAGCCTGAACAAAGCTCCCCGTTTTGCTTTCGTCCGAATACCGCAGACCAACAGTTAAGCTAAGGGCATCAGTCACTTCAAAAATATTATGGGTAAACAGAGACCAGCTTTCGCTTTCCTGTCCGTATACATTTGTCGACGTCACATCCCCCGAGCTTGCTCCACCAGAGAGGAAAGGCAGGGTTCCGCCTAATCCAAGAATTCCAGCAGATGGGAACGCACCTCGTGTGCCCGCCAATAATAGCGCGTCAATGAATGGGTCAAAATCCTCACCCAGTTCGAATGTTACGCGTTGGTCAATTTCTTCATCCGCGTAATAACCGCCAACCATCCAATCGAGACGGTCATTGAACGCCTGTCCTTGAAAACGCAATTCATGTGTCATCGTGTTAATATTGGTTGGGCTACCCTGAACAACATTGAAAAGGTCCAAACCAGAGAAGGCCGAGTCATATCCGGACTCATTTTCATATTCACGGTAAGATCCTATATACGTGCCGTCGATAGCATCACCCAATGGGAACTCGATCTCAGCCGTCAAACCAAATTGGTCGGTCTTATTAAGAGGGCGTTGATTGGCCGTTCCGACAAGATTTTCAACTGCGTCTTCAGCCGTCGCATTGTCCGACGGATCGGTTGCTACGATTGAACCCGACATACCACCACGTGGACCAAGGCCTACAGCCCCGAATAGCCCCGCAGTTTCAACTGGTGACCGGAAAACTTCGATTGCACCGCAACAACTCGCATCGCTGGATGTCGTATCAAAAATAACGCGCCCTCTAATGCCGCTATCCGCTTCAAAGCCAATTTGACCTCGTAACATATATTGATCGATCTCATTCGTCGCACCTAGAGAATCGCCGTTACGATCAACCAGTTCAACAAAACCGTCACGATTACGCAAGGCGCCCGTCAGTCGGGCTGCAACCTTACCTTCAGCCAGAGGAATATTGACTGAACCTTGTAGACTCGTGTGATTGTAATTTCCGTAAGTCGCATTCACGAAGCCTTCTGTTTCATCCAAATTTGGACGAACATTGCGAATGTTTAGAGCGCCCGCTGACGTATTCCGTCCAAACAGTGTCCCTTGAGGGCCGCGCAAAACTTCGACTTGTTCGACGTCTACAAATTCTCCAAGCGCTACACCCGGACGAGACTGATAGACCCCGTCGATAAAGACACCGACAGCAGATTCAAAACCGATATTATTAGATGTAGTGCCAACACCACGGATGCGCAGCACAACAGTGCCAGATGAAGTTTGTGCATTTGACGTGGAGAAACTAGGCGCAACACTCGTTAGGTTCTGAATGTTGACTACGCCCTGTTCGTCAAGTTGAGCAGGCGAAATAACCGTTACCGCAATCGGTACATCTTGAATACTTTGCGCGCGTTTCGTCGCTGTTACGATGATCTCGTCAACGCCTTGCTGAGCAAAAACCGGTGCTGCCGCTGCCAAAAAGCTAACGATACTTGTTGTTAGAATAAGTGTCCGTTTCATTGAGATTCCCCTAAAGTTATTTTATTATTGGTTGATCGCTACCACCCAGTCCTTGCCGTAAAAAGCTAACTAGTTTACATTTAATTTATGCTCAATCCAATCGACTACTCTATTTCCAAGTTTGTAAAATTCGCAGACGAGGACGTACTCAGCCAGATACGGGATATCGCAAAGCCCCTCTCATTTAAAAAAGGGGACGTGATTGAAACGAGAGGCGCAGCTCTCGACCACATCAACCTGATTGATGAGGGTCTCGTGCAGCTTGGTATAAATGGCGTGGACGGATCAAAGTTCAACCTGACAAGATTAGGGCCTGGCCATACATTTGGCGAGACGGCTTTTTTCCTAGGGAATAGGGTCATTCATGACGCGCATGCCGAAAGCTACGTTCTCTTGAGAAAGCTGTCGCGCGCCAACATCGATCACTTGATGACGAACTCATTGAGTTTTTCCAAAGCACTTATGGCTGTGTCCTGCATGCGGGTACAGACCACCCTCTCCTACATTGGCGATAAGTTGGGTATGTCACTGCAAGCGCGTGTCGCGAAACAAATCCTGAGCGTCAGTGAAAGTGTGGGGAATGCAGATGAGATTATCTTGAGGCAAGTCGACCTCGCCCACGCACTCGGCGTCTCGCGAGTCTCGATTGGCAAAACGGTCAAGCAGCTATCGGGCCAAAACCTAATTAAAATCGGCTACGGAAAGCTTACCATTCTATCGCGGCAAGGCCTAATCGATATCGTTCGCAAGGGTGGTCGTCAGTTTTAGAAATTCAAAAGAGGAAGTGATTGTCGCATTTAAGTTTTAATCGGCTATTTTAGACAATGTGCACACCGTAAAGCCCTATAAAATCTAGGTGAAATGAAGATCAGTGTGCACACTAAAGCAACGCGTGTGAATACCAAAAACGATGTGCAGACAATGGGTTAGCCCATAGGTGTGCACACCTCCCTTTATCTTGCCCTCCATATTCCCCATTTTTACCCTACTTTCGACGCTCTCACATTTATCGGGAAATGCGTCTGGCGGACCTGCCGGATCCGCCCCATTACAAGGCAGCTAGGGTCGCAAGACACATCGCGAAGCGGCGAAAACGGCTTGTTGCTATGTCTTAAAAGGAAAGCCTTTGAGCAGGCATTCACTTACGGGGTGGAAGATCTTTAGCATCTCGTCTCGGCGGTAAGTTAGCGAGCCTCCAACGCCATATTTGGGACGCGGATTCCGATGCCCCATCAAAGTGCAGCGCAATCCATATTCGAGACCGCCTTCAAGCATCCGTTTCTCAAAGCTGTGGCGAAAACTGTAGATGCGATGGTTTTTACTCGGAAGAAGGCCATGGGATTTGAAAGCCTTGAGAAACGATTACGAAAGTAAGATATCCTCTGTCCTTAAAATTCCAAAAGCCTTAAAGCGCGCGTTTCATCGCTTCAAGGCTAATGCCTATCAAAGGCACATCTCGAACGGACGCGCTGACTTTAACTGCCGCTCTTTGGTGGACCGAATTTGAATATGAGGAACATCTGCATCCAAACGAATCTCGAGGTGGACTTGTAGGCGAAGCCCATAGCGCTTGCATCCTTGCGGGCTTGACGCAGGGAGCGGTCAACGCTCGGCCTGCCGAATGTGCTGGGCATGAGTTTGTGCCAACGCGCGTCATCAGCGCCCGCACACATATCACGGCGACGGCGGGCAATGCTCACACTATCCGTCTCTAGAGAGCGGGATATTATCGTACATCCAAGCTGTTTGGACACGATGGATGGGACGCGGCGGACATAATGCCAGACCTCTCCGCGCTGCTGGAGGTACTGATTTGGGCGGCGTATGGTTTTCATACCTAAGTTTCCTTTGCGCCGCACATTGTGTTGCAAGACACGAAAGTAAGTAAAAGAAACTATAGGAAAGCGGGACTTTCCGTATAATTTTCAAAGACTTAAGTGTCCGTTATAAAAAGAAATTTGGTGCGGCCGAGAGGGCTTAGCGCTTTCCATTAAGGCAATGAATACAATGCGTTAGAGAGGGGCGCAAGTCATTTGTGAGGCAAGGAGTTAGGTTTTTTGTGAGGCATTTATTAGATAAATTTACTATCAATACTCAACGACGGCATGGTTTGGGTAAAACCGAGAGAATTTCTTGAAATCCTCAAAATAAGCTTTGGCGTTTGTTGATCCGAATTTATTGAAACCTAAGCGTTCGACTATATCCACTTCTTCATCAGCAAGCACCAACCTTTCCATCAACAAACGTTCTTTCAGAGTAAGCGTTGAAACGTTCAATCGTCTAAAATCCGATATTTTTTCTACTGAGAAAGGCCAGTTCTCCAAAGCCATAATCACTTCGACCTGATCGAAATGATGTCTATCGATTATAGCACCTGTGACTGTGATCATCTGCTGTCCATCTCTATAAACTAAGGAAGACAGAGGGAAAAAGGCGTGCTGACTACTACCTGAAGGGAAAGCACTGCCAGCCGCTCTTTCTAAAAGCTTACCCAAGAGGATCGGTAGCATGTCGTTTGACAAGTCGTCCTGAGTTGTTGAGCTAGGTAGATAGCTCCCTAAGTCATTTTGTAATCGCCTAAACCTAGCTAGCCGTTGCTCTCCCCTATCCATAGCAGCGACCTCGATAGGCTTTGGTTTACTACCATCAGGTTTAGCCATCTTAAGTGAAGTCTCATTAGCATTTAATGTGATGCGGACGATATCTCCTTCGCCCAGCGTTTCCAACAACTGTTCGAATTGCGAGAGTTGATCTGATAGCTTGTTAGGCTCTGTGAAATCCATCCATACAACTCGTGTTGCAGAATCCGGAATCTCATTTTCTTTTAAAATGTCATCGAAGTTTTCAATCAGTTTATCAGATCGGAGATGAAGGCATTTGGTTTTATCTGTTGGTTTGTTGAACCGTTGACGGTCAACAACGTGCTCTTCACCATCGATAGAAATTAGATGCTCCAAACCAAAACGACGATAAATCATCCTGTGATCAGACATTGGGTAGCCGCCCATGGAGATATAAACTGCTCCATCAAGCGGAACCCAGCGCTGATAACGAGAAAGTAGATCAAGGAAAATCTTGCGATCTACCCCTTTTGCAGGACGCAATTCATAGTCGACATCTGATCCACCGCTCACTCGTCAAAGCTCCTAGCGTCTTTCAATGATCGATCAAAAGTTTCTCGACCAACATCTTTAGCATCAGCGTCTTCCATTCCGAGAAAACGTTCTACTTCTTTGATTTCGGTTTTCTCTACCAAGTAACTTATTCGCTTCTTGGAGGACGTTTTTTTCATCTCGGGATATTTCACAAGTCTTTCAACTGTGCCTTGAACACCAGCCTTCCGTAGGGTTTTAGTTTGCCCCGCCTCAACCGCAGCGGCCCGTTCCTTTTGCAGTGATTTCAACGGTTGAAGCCGCGCTTTTTCAAATATCGGCCCTCTTGAGTCTGCATTTTTGTATCTATTTGTGAAAGATGTAAGCTCTTTCGTCGCAGTCCGCATAAGGTCAAGAATTATCTGATAGGCTTTTGACGAGAGGTCAATTCCTCGCTTCGTTGTCGTTAAGGGAAGCAGATTTGGGTCATCTGCATATAAAAGTACCAATCCAGCAACTGGCGAGAATTGATTGTGATAAGCTGGCACTCCAGCTGTCCCCCAACCTGTAACTAGTGTCCTGTCACGCCAGACAACGATCCTGTCATTACAAGCAACTGTCCAGCCGGACTTATTGACCTTATAGCTGCTCTTCGTATCAGCAATACCTTCGTCTATCTGCTCTTTATCCAAGGGAGGCGCAGTTAATCCTGCAAAAATTTCAAATTTTACACCCTCTACCGTTCCCTCGTAAAAAATCGGCTTGATTACTACATCTTCATTATCACCGGAGTCGAGCAGCAAGAAGTCTTCAGCTGAAACTTGCGTTTCTGCTTCACCATTTTCGACCTCTTTTGGTCTGCCTATTAATACGTCAAACCCTTTTTCTACTATCAGAGCATAGTGACGTGATACTTCCTTTCGGAATTCATCAATGAAGGTGTCATCGTCAAATTTCGACGAAACCTCCGGCCTAAGTTTTGTAACCTCAATCCGAGTACCATTCTCAACAAGTTGGAAGGTATCCGTTTTATTGGTCTGAATTGGAAGCTCTTCCCACTCTTCATTACTTAGCCAATCGTCATCGATCGTTACTAAAAAGTGTTCATCGCTCCGAGACTCTACCGTTGCATTACGCCCCATCTTAAAAATAGCGCGCTTCATCCCTATACCATACATACCGACTGTCGCGCCATCAGCCTCTGTGCTCTTGAAAGCGCTAGACCTTCCTATTGCAAAAGCTCGTTCACGAGCGACCTCAAGCGGAATCCCACCGCAATTGTCTTCAATTCGAAAAACGCCTTTATCGATCGAAATATGCGCATGATAGCCTGCGAAGGGCTTTTCAGTGATCGGTTTATCAGATTGAGAAGACCGCTGTCTGACGACCCCGTCCATACAATTGTCTAGCAAATCAAGTAACGCATCCTTTAGCTCAATATCGCGCGTCAACATATCCACGAAAAACGATTTTGATGGAGAGGTTTTTGCAAAGGTTGGTTCAGTAGAATTGTCTGTCATTGTTACACCTCCATAGCAGAATAAGTCTCGGCTAAACTGGAATCTGAAACACTAGAACATTTCTCTCGCAGCACACCTAAAATCATCTTTGACAGTAACGGTGGCACGCTGTTTCCAATCATTCGAAAGCTATGCCACTTAGTATGATGAAACAAAAACCAATCAGGAAAGCTTTGTAATCGAGCCGCCTCTCTTACGGTAATTACTCTCCCGATGTCAGGGTGAAGAGGCCGCACAGCTTGATAACTGCCCTTATCAGACCCTGTTCCCGCTCTAAGCGTTGGACAAAAACCATCCCATTCCAATCTTTTTGAACGACTGACAGGGTCTGTTTTTCCTGGCTCGATAGATTCGTATCTACTAGAAACTGATTCCGTGTGCTTGGTGTGATAATTTCCTGACACATATCCTTCACGAAGTTTTTTTATCGCCAAGTCAGAACCTAATCCTTCAACTGGTAGCACTTTCATCAAATCAGCATACTCAGATCGTTTTTTTCGTCCATCATATTTTGCCCACGCGAAATCCAAATTTTTTGTTCCTTGCGAGATTGGATTAGGAACATCATTTATTGCGCCTCTGACATCTACCTTATCTTTGAATTTCATGAAGTCCTCAATATGAATTGGGTCGACATAATTGGTTTTATAGCCAACAACGAACACACGCTTTCTTTTAGTTGGAAGGCCGTAATTAGATGCGTCGAGCACCATTGGTTCTAAAACATGGTAAGATGGGTGCAGCTCTGAGATAGCAGATGAAAGTTCTGGTAAGTTTTTTTTATCCAAAAGTCCTTCTACATTTTCCATTATAAAAAATTTGGGACTGATCGCGTTTACGCTTTTAAAAAATTCATGAAGTAACGTTCTTCGCGCATCGTTGGGATCAGCCACACCCTGACGGCTATAGCCTTGGCAAGGAGGGCCGCCAATTACTCCGTCGACTTCAAGTCCACTTAAAAGAAGTTTCCAGCCAGCCGCATTCATGGCTGCAATGTCGCCGATCATTACTTTAGTATTTGGAAAATTTAGCTTGTAGGAAGATTGTAACGTTGGGTCTACGTCGACCGCAATCGCTGAGTGAAAGCCAGCTAACTCTCCCCCCAATCCGAAGCCCCCACACCCCGAAAATAAATCAACCAGCAGTGGCTTCGTCATAGTTTTTTATTTTTCATCATCATAAATTCACACAATTTCGGAGAAAACACAACTAGGCATTTTTCCTGAAAATCATCCCAAGACTGTATATCACCGCCCAATCCCTCTCGACCGTCCAGCATCCCAATCAATACCGCCGCCGCTTAGCACTCGGCCCTTGACGCGCTTGCCCCACTTCTGTGTGTGATGGCTCTCCCACGGGACGAGGT
>Ga0209185_1002010_pt1 | contig 15373 bp, 11 predicted proteins | sample SidtaG_2_FD_187425 | JGI IMG/M metagenome (GOLD analysis project Ga0209185, IMG submission 187425) | Marine algal microbial communities from Sidmouth, United Kingdom - Sidmouth_Asex2 metaG (SPAdes) (version 2) | ecosystem: Host-associated > Algae > Red algae > Unclassified | place: Sidmouth... | reverse complement strand
GGTGAAACGGATATACAAGGTGGAAGTGACAGCCCTGTCGGTGAAAAGGATAGTGGCTTTTTTGGTGGTTTTGATGGTGATGGAGGTGTTTCCGATGGAAATGGAAATGTAGATGTTGATAAACATTGATATTGGGGTGTGGTAGAGGCAGAGACGTTACTGCAACGTCTCTGTACAAGTAATAGTCTTGTTGTGTGAAGGTTCTGTCCTTTCAACATAGACCTGATGGTAGCGTTATGGCTATTTTAGTTTAAGTTGTTTTTGTGGTTTATGTAGTCGTAGCTTACTAATTGGTTGATGCTAATAGCCATAGTAGCGGACAGCAGGAGCATGCTTTGCGACGAAGCACTTTACCGTTGTCTCCAAAAGAAAAATAAAAAAAGTATTGTTGTTTGTGTTTTTGCTATTGGGTTCTGTGGCGTTAGTGGGGCAGGAGGGAAGTGTGGTGAAAAAGAATTTAAAGGGAAAGATCGGATTTTTACCGCACCGAATTAGTTTAAGTAGTTTTTGTGGTTTAAGTCGTTTAAGTAGTTGTATAGACCGTAGGCAACAGCACACTAAATCACCAAAGTACAGCACAAGGAAACTAAGCACTATGGCACCAAGAACTAAGAACCAAAAAAGTAATACATGTTAACATTTAAGATAGTCCCTTTTGGGTCGGAGGCACATAAAGCGACGATTGATTTGCGGTATGCTATTTTGCGGGCACCGTTGGGGATGGTATTTACGGAAGAACAATTGGCGGCAGAAAAGGATGATTTTCATTTGGCGACGTATGATGCGGATGGGGATTTGGTGGCGTGTTTGGTGTTGCATCGAAAGGATGACGCTTATTTGAAAATGCGCCAGGTGGCGGTGGCAGAAGCACAACAACGCAAGGGAATTGGGGAGCAAATGGTGGAGTTTTCGCACGAGTGGGCGAGGGGAGAAGGCTATCAAGTGATGTTTTGTCACGCTCGAGAGTCGGCTGCTGATTTTTATGAACATAAGTTGGGGTATTCGATTGTGGGAGAGCCGTTTGAGGAAGTGGGGATGAAGCATTATCGGATGGAGTTTGCTTTGGTTTGAGTCGTTTCATATTGACTTTACTCATTTTTGAAAAAACAACACAAAAAAAGCGTGACTCCTTATCGAAATTACGCTTACTATTGATATGCATTTTAATTTGGAGCGAATGGTTTGTTGCTTCGTCGTGACGCAGGGTCTCGCTATCCGCTACTATACCAAAAGCCAACGCACAAGCAGATACGATACATTCCGCATCTGCGCTACCCTGCTTTTGGTATAACGCTCCTATCGAGGCTATTTTAAATGGTAGTAATTTCTCACTAATAATTTTGCGTTTATATCATTTCTTTAAAGTCGAAGGACAGACAAAATCCGTTTTAGGCAAATCCGTTGCTTTTAAAGCTTTGTAGCCGTTGGTGATGTCTACCAAATTGTGAAAGCCTCTTGCTTTTAAAATAGAACATGCAATGACAGAACGATAGCCACCTGCACAGTGAACATAAAAAGTATCGTCTTTTGGAAAACTCGCCATATGGTCATTTAAAGAACTTAGGGCAGTATGCTGTGCAAACGCTAAATGCTCGGAGTCGTACTCGCCTTGTTTGCGAACGTCAAAGACAGGCATTGCTTCGGTAATATTTTCAGCATTTATGGAGTCGATTTTGTCCGTTTCTTTTCCTGCTTCAACCCAAGCCGACAAACCGCCTTTGAGATAGCCAAAGGTATTGTCAAAACCCACACGAGACAAACGGGTAATCGTTTCTTCTTCTTTGCCTTCGGGCGTTACCAATAAAATTTCTTGTTTGGTATCTTTAATCAAGCCACCAACCCACGGGGCAAAACCGCCATGCAACCCAATAAAAATAGAATTAGGAATATGGGCTTCTTTGAATTCATTTTGATGTCTAACGTCTAAAATAATTGCGTCGTATTCGTTGGCTAATAATTCAAATGCTTCTGGATCCAATGCCTTCATTCCCTTTTCTAAAACGGTGTCAATGCTCTCATAACCATCTCGATTCATTTGTACATTTAGCGGAAAATAAGCGGGCGGTGGAAGCAAACCATCCGTTACTTCTTTGATAAATTCCTCCTTGGTCATATCCGCCCGAAGCGCATAATTTGTCGCTTTTTGGTTTCCTAAAGTATCTACTGTTTCACTTGACATATGTTTGCCACAAGCAGAACCTGCGCCGTGGGCAGGATAAACGATTACGTCATTTGCCAAAGGCATAATTTTAGTACGAAGGCTATCATACAAAATACCTGCTAAATCTTCTTGGGTAATATCATCCGCTTTTTGGGCTAAGTCAGGACGACCCACATCTCCCAAAAACAAAGTGTCTCCCGTAAAAATCGCATGGTCTTTTCCGTTCGCATCTCTTAATAAATAAGTCGTACTTTCCATCGTATGACCAGGCGTATGCAGCACTTTGATGGTCAAATCTCCAATGGTAAATTCTTGTCCATCTTCCGCCAAAATCGTTTCAAATTTTGGATTGGCATTCGGTCCATAAATGATGGGTGCGCCTGTTTTTTCAGAAAGCGTCACATGACCACTCACAAAATCAGCATGAAAATGCGTCTCAAAAACATACTTGATTTTGACGCCATCCTTTGCCGCTTGGTCAATATAAGGCTGAACCTCTCGAAGCGGATCAATAATTGCTGCTTCGCCATTAGAGGTAATATAATACGCTCCTTGTGCCAAACATCCCGTATAAATTTGTTCTATCTTCATTGTATATTAGTGTATTAGTCTGTTAGGGAATTAGTTTATTAGTAGATTAGGAAATTGGTGTATTAGTAGATTAGGAAATGAGGCTATATAAAAAAACATGCTCACCCATAACCACAGCACTAAGAACCACAGCACCACAGCACAAAAACTACAAAAACTACTTAAACCACAAAAACTACTTAAACTAAATAGTCCCCGTTTGAAATATAAATTCTTTTTTTGCTTTTTGACAATCCTTGTCTTTAACGAAGCGAACCGCATCGTGTACATTCATAAAAAAGTGATCTTCTCCAATATCTTTGAAGAGATTTCCTTTTTCTAAAATATCTCGTACAGGACCAATCAAGCCTGTAAAATAAAAAGAGATTCCTTGCTTTTCATAATCATCAATTAAATCTTGTAACATATGCAATGCGCTTGAATCAATAGAGCTAATGGTTTGTGCCTGAATGATAACGGCTTTGATTTCTTTTTTCTTATCAACAAGCGATATTATTTTTTCTCGAATGTAATTGGTATTGGCAAAAAACAAAGGCGCATCTAAACGCAAAATCAGTATTTCGTTATCTTCTATCAAACCTTCAAAACGATTGACATTGCGAAAGTAAGGCGTTTCTGGAATTTGTCCTAAGTGGGCGATGTGTGGGTAAGATACCCGATAAATCATCATCCCCAAAGACAAAAGAACGCCAATGATAATTCCTTCTTTAATGCCTAAAAATAAAGTGCCTAAAGCGGTTAACATAAATAAAATAAAATCCGTTCTATCCGTATGCCAAAGGTGTTTGGCTTCTTTTACATCAATCAACCCAGAGACCGCTACCATAATAATGGCAGCCAATACCGCCGTAGGAAGGTAGTAAAAGTAGCTCGTAAAAAACAAGAGCGTCAAGATAATGACGGAGGCACTAATCATCGCTGCCAATCCCGTTTGTGCGCCTGCTTGGTCATTGACTGCTGTACGAGAAAAACCGCCCGTCGTCGGAAAAGCCTTAAAAAACGATCCAATGATATTCGTCAATCCCAACGCAATAAGTTCTTGATTTGGTACAACTTTATAGCCTTTATGTCGGGCTTGTAGGGCTTTAGATACGGCAGTACTTTCCATAAAGCCGATAAAAGCAATGGCAAGGGCTGTAGGCAATAAATCAGAAAGTGCTTGCCACGAAAAAGCAGGCAAAGAAAAGGAAGGCAAACCATCTGGAATGTCTCTTATAATCGCCACACCGCTATCCGCCAGTCCACCAAAATAAACGACCAAAATCCCCAAGAAAACGACAATCAATGGGCCAGGAATCCGCCGTTTCATCTTTTTTATAAACACCAAAACCCCAATAGTCGCCAGACCCAAAATCAACGTGGTGGGATTGATATTCTGGATATTTTGAGCTATTTGTAGGATGGTTTCGTGGATTTTTCCTCTTGCGATATCAATACCCAATAAATGTTTAAGTTGACTAAATCCAATAATCAAGGCTGCGCCCGATGTAAAGCCTGCAATGACAGGATGTGACAAGAAATTAACTAAAAATCCCAATCGAAAAACGCCCATCGTCAATTGAATCATGCCCACCATCGAAGCCAATAAAATGGCAAGACCAATGTATTCAGGCGAACCACCCACAGCCAATGCGCCCACACCACTTGCAACCAACAAAGAATCTAACGCCACAGGGCCTACCGCTAATTTGCGAGAAGTCCCAAATAAAGCATAGACAATCAAAGGAACAGTCGAAGCATACAATCCATAAATAGGCGGTAAACCTGCCAACATTGCATAAGCCATCCCTTGTGGAATGAGCATCACACCCACCGTCAATCCAGCCGAAAGATCGCCCGAAAAATTCGATTTGTCATAAGGAATCAACCACTCCAAAAATGGAAAAAACTGCTTCATACTGCTCACAAAGTTAATGGTTTTTTAGCAAATTAAGAAAGGAGATTTTAGTGACGGGTGACAGGTGACGGGTGACGGGTGACAGGTGACGGGTGACAGGTGACGGGTGACGGGTGATATTATCAGAAATCCCTCGTCACCAGTCACTCGCCCCTCATCCCCAAAACCTAATGCGGCAATTTATCTCGCAACAATCCATACGCAAATGTCCCCATAATTGCCCCAAATAGTACAATCAACAAGGCATAATAACCAAAGCCAATCAAAATAAACATAGGTCCAGGACATGCTCCAACTAATGCCCAGCCCAATCCAAAGAAAGTACCACCCGCCAAATAACGGGTAATACTCATGTTTTTAGGAGAAAACTTAATCGGTGCATCCTTAATATCATTCAAGCCTGTACGTTTAATCAATTGTACCAATAAAGCCCCTAAAATAACGGCAGAGCCTATCACGCCATACATATGAAACGATTCAAATCGAAACATCTCGTAAATCCGAAACCAAGAAATAATTTCTGCTTTCGCCAATGTCACGCCAAATAAAATGCCTAATGCTAAAAATTTTATATACTGCATGTTGGTTTTTGTAGTTTTTGTGGTTTTTGTAGTTTTTGTAGTTGTGGTTTTGAGAGTTCTTGGTGCTTAGTGCTTAGTGCTGTGGTGCCGTAGTTGTGGGTGAGCAGGTTTTTTGTATAGATTAATTTATCAGTTAACTAAATCAAAATCCGTGTCCTCCAAAAATCCATCAAAATCCGTGATTCAAAGGCTTTGTGGTTTGGCGAAACTAATCAACTAATTCCCTAATTTATCAATACACTAATCCCCTAAAACAAAAGTGGTAACACCAAAAAAGTCATCGTCAGCCCTCCAATAAAGAAACCGATGACGGCAATCAAAGAAGGAATTTGAAGGTTGCTCAAGCCACTGATGGCGTGTCCCGATGTACAACCGCCTGCATATCTTGCGCCAAAACCGACTAAAAATCCCCCAAATAACAAGATAAATAAGCCTTTGACCGAGCCGATTCCTGCTTCTCCAAAAATTTCAGGTGGCAAATATTGTGCGCCTGGCTGGTTGATGCCCAATGTTTTTAAGGCTTCTACTGTCTTTGGATTTAAGGCGATTTGTTCGGTGGGCATCAAAAATTGTGCGGCCAAAAATCCGCCTAACAGTGTGCCGAAGGCAAATATCAAGTTCCATCGCTGTGCTTTCCAATCGAAGTTGAAGAATTTTGCTGCTTTTCCGCCACCGCCCATCGCACAAAGTGTCCGTAAATTAGACGAAACCCCAAAGCTTTTGCCAAAGTAAAGCATTAGAAACATCGTCAAAGCAATGATGGGACCTGCTACATACCACGCCCAGGGCTGCGAAATAAAATCTATGATTGATTGCATATTTTGGAAAATTATAAATTCTAAACTTCAACTTTTTGAGTTGATTTTTTTTTGTTCTTTTATTGCAACATAGCCGAGTTTAGTTCCTTTTTAAATAGTAAATCCCTTTTTAAAAAGGTAAGCTAATGGACGACATTTAAAAAATGGCTTTCATTTATCGTGAAAATTCAAAGAACCATTTTTTTTTCTATTTTTTTGATTTGGAGCGAACGGTTTATTGCTTCGTCGTGACGTTCCGTCCTGCTATCCGTTAATGGATGGCATCTCTAAGATGCCTTTCATTTCCTCACGCACTGTACCGTCTTGGAAGGCATTTCCAAAATGCCTTTCACTTTCACATATGAACCGAACGGCAGCCAACGCAATCATCCAACCACTGCTATCAGGGCTATTTTAAATGGACAGAACCACTGCATTTTTTCTCCATATTATCGCTGTAATGAATGATAATAACATTTCACCTTGCGCCCTTTGCGTAACCTTTGCGAACCCTGCGTTTAAGCTGACACACATCACTTGTTGAGACCATGCAAAATAGCCCCGATAGTAATGAAAATACCAACATGCAAGGCAAAAAACTACTGGTCATTGAATGGAGTCGAAATGAAACTACAAAAACCACAAAAACCACTTAAACCACAAAAACTAAAGATTGGCTTGGGATTGTAATGGATAGCGGGACTTTCTGTGGCGACGAAGGAATTGACCTTTCGCTCCAAAAAGAAAAGCATCTCTCCAATGATAGTGCAAAGTTCAGACTTTTTTGGGAAAGGGAATGTAACCAATGTTACCAAAGAATTGGGTGAGGGGGCGAAAGGGACGGCTTTGCTTAAAAAAACACTTCAATCTCGTTGCGTTGGACATTGATTTTTTTATCTAACTGGAGTTTTTTGAGTAGGCGAGAAATGACGACTCTCGAAGAATTGAGGTCGTTGGCAATTTGTAAATGGGTAGTTTTGAGTAGGGTCGCACCCGTGACCATCGCCTTGTCTTTCAGGTATTTATGCAAACGGTCTTCCAAGCTGTAGAACGCCAAACTATCGACGGCTTCTAAGGCTTCCATCAAGCGACTGTTGTAACTTTCCAAAATAAAGTGCCGCCAACTGTGGTATTGAATCATCCACTCTTCTAATTTTTGAATCGGCACAAAAACCAATAACGTTGCTACTTCTGTGATGGCTCGAATATTGCTTTTTTGCTTGCCCATCGAGCAATTTATCGTCATGGCACAGGTATCACCGACTTCCAAATAATACAAGAGTAGCTCATTGTCATCGTTATCCTCTCGCATTATTTTGATAGAACCCGATAGCAAAATCGGCATATAGGGCATCGGATCACCAATATCCACAACAATCGTATTTTCTGAAAATGTTTTGACAATGCCCGTCGCTATAATATCTTGAATCAACGCATTTTCAAAAATGTTTTCAAATTGTTGCTTTAGTAGCGATTGGTTTTTTGTTTCCATAGGTAAAGAACGAATTTAAGGAAGGAGGGAGGATTTGATTAAAAAGCATTCAACTTATCGCCCATGTAGTGCTTTAAATTCCATTTTTTGGTGGTGTCTAAGGCTCGTTCAAGTACAATTAATTTTTTGTCTGTATTTGTTTTAAAATGATCCACTGTTTCCACTTCAATAAAGCCATCTAAACAAACTAACGCTTCTTTGTTTCCATCGCTCGCCAATAGAATTTCATTCTTTTTAAATTCGGCTTGCTTGGTTACGGTGTAATTGAGTTTGAAACCGTTTTTGAGGAGTATTTCTGTAAGCAATTCGTCTTTGTTAAAAGCATTGACCAATTGGGCTTCTTTGTCTTTAATGTACTTTTTGAGTAATTCTGTGTTTTCTTCATCGGATTTTTCGGGGTCGGGCGCAAATTCGACTCTTGGGAAGTTGGATTTGGTTAATTTGAATACCTTAAAGCCTAAGCCTTTTAATTGCGCTTGTTCGCCTTCTTTTTTGCTGAATAAATCAGGCTCTTTTTCTTGCTTTTCCTTAATGATTTTTTCTACGACTCGTTTGTTGCGCTCAATGGTAATGTCGCTTATTTTTTTGTACCCTGCTTTGTAGGCTTCCGTTTTTTCTCTGGTGGCTTCTGGTAATTGTACTAAGATGTATTTTCTGTTTCCGCCATCTTTTTCATTGAGTTCCATTACGGCTTGTCCTGTTGTGCCTGAACCTGCGAAAAAGTCGAGGATTAGGTCGTTGTTTGAGCTGGAAGTTTGAAGCAATTCTTTGATATAAAAACTTGATTTAGGAGATGGAAATATCTTTTCTTTAGTTTCAAATAGTTCATTGAATACTTTTTGTCCTCGTTCAGTATAATATAGTTTATTGTTAAAAATAGTTTTCAACATTTTTGTTGCACCACTTGCATAGTTTTTGACAAAAACCTTCCATTTTTTATTGACTAGCTTTCCAATAAGTAAATTTTGCTCTTGCCTAGCTTTAGGCTTTCCCCATGTCCAGCAACCTTCAAATCCGTCTGACCAATTTGGTAAGACTTTTACAGAGTTAGTAGATTCATCCAATCCTACTTCACCCGTTGTAATATTAATATATAATGGGTAATATAAATTTGGTCTATTGTGTTTTCCAAATTCTCTATGCGTATTTCTTAACTCTATACTTCTGAAAAAGTCTAAGTTATCTTTTTCTGTATATTCTTTACTTAGTTGAATTTCATCTTTTTTGGTGTTAAAACTTCCTTTTGGTAATTCTGCCTTACTAAATACTAATAGGTATTCATGATTTGTAGCAAAATGTTTATCTTGAGATCTTCCTTTTGGATTACATAATAATGTTATTAGAGCCACAAAATTCTCCTCCCCAAAAACCTCATCGCACAATTTGCGTAAATGATGGACTTCATTATCATCAATAGAAATAAAGATCACCCCATCTTCCTTTAAAAGCTGTCTTGCAATCAATAGACGGCTATACATCATATTGAGCCAATTGCTATGGTAACGACCGTCAGTTTCCGTATTTGTATCGACTTTATAGCCGTTTTCGGTCATTTCCGCATCTTCCCAATATTCCTTTTTGTCTTGGTTAAATTTATCAGAATACACAAAATCTTTTCCTGTATTGTAAGGAGGGTCGATATAAATGCACTTTATTTTTTCACGGTAGCTATTGCTCAACAATTTAAGCACGGCTAAATTTTCGCCTTCAATGATTAGGTGCTCGCTTTCGGTAGGATGGACACTTCTTGATTCATCATAAATGAGGGTTGCATCAGTGGGCGTAAACGCTTCTCTTTTGGCATTGCTTTTTCCAAACCATCTAAACTCGTAGCGTTCCGTTTCGTTCACCAAAGTTGGGTCAATTACTTTTTTGAGTTCGTTGATATTGAGGTTGCCTTCATTGGTAAAAAGGTCAGGCATCAAATGTTTTAATTGAGCTAATCGTTCTTTGTTCCAATCGTGAGATTGAACCTTGTCTATTGGGTTTTCTGTATGTTGTTTATCGTTGCTCATTCGTCTTTTTCAATTAGGATGTTATATGCTTTTAAAATTAATGTTTTTTGATTTGGAGCGAAAGGTTCGGAGCTTCGTCGTCACGCAGGGTCTCGCTATCCGCTACTATAGCAAAGGAATCTATATAGGACAGAACCACTAACGACTAAAACCACAAAAACTACTTAAACCAGTTTGCTATAACGCTACTATCGAGGCTATTTTAAATGGTCTAAACGGTATTAAACTATTAATTCTCAATGCGTGTAAGTGGGTGGACAAAATAAGACGTATATTAAAAATTTCGTAAAGAATTGGTAATAAGGTAATTATTACGTCCCTTTCGTCCCACTAAAATCGTCCCCTTACTTAATTGCAGAATTGGCTTCAGTTTTAAAATCTTGGTAATTGTTTATGGGAGCTTTGTATTGTACCTCTACGCCCAAAGTGGCAAAATGCTTCATCGCACATTTTATTTTGTAAACCTCACTTTCTCTTAGCGATTTTTTGTTATTGATGTCATCTGTACCTTTAGTTTCAATAACAAAATAGAACTCGCTTTCTTTTCCATCTCTTAAACTTTTCCGTTTCATGACAACTCCAAAATCGGGATTGTAATCGCCCATAGGCGTTTTAATTTCGTAATAGTCAGGCAGTTTTAAAAAACAAACGACTTCATCGTCATTGTCTGCAGCCAAAGCAAATTGATGTTCTATCGTACTATCGTGGATTATTTTATCGTACACACCTCTTTTTGGCGTATCGGTATATTTACTGTATTCAATTTGTTTTGTAAAATCCTTAAATTCAAAAGGAAAAGTTTGGTCTGTTAGATGGTAATCCAATCCCCTAATCATTTCTTCTAATTCAATGTTTTTAATAATGGCAGAGGCTTGATTAATAAATTGGGGAGGGTTTTTAGCAAAATTCTCATAGGTAATTCCGTTAATAATATTGAAAGTAGTGAGGTAGCTTAACCCCGTATTCTCGCTAATTTCTTCTATTAAATCCAAAGCTGTAAAATGCGCTTTTAGTTTGTAACTTTCCGTACCCCCAAATTCATCTTGAATTCCCTCTTCCGTAATTGTATTAATAGACCGACTGCTTACTTCCGCCTCATAATCTGCGATTTTAATATCATTTAAAGCTTCTTTGCATCTATCAATTAAGGTTTGTTCCTCAAAAGCTACTGTATAATTTGTTTTTTTAGCCAGAGCATTCCAAAAGCGTTTAAAAGCCTTATTGATATTGTCGTCAGTAGTGCGTTTAAAAAGTACTTCATTTTGTTTTTTCCCTTTATGTGTATGGGTCATTGCTGCTCCAGCTCCTGAAGTTCCATAGACCTCTTTGATTTCTTCTTGATATTGCGTTACAAAAGTCTCATAGCTTTCATTGGGAATAACGGTCAATTGATTGATTCTTTCCTCATCCGAAGCGTTTAAACTATCATAAACACGTTGTCCATCAGTGTTTACACAAATCCGCAAGCCCCGTCCAATTTCTTGGCGTTTTTTTATTTCAGAATACGAATTGCTTAAAGTAGCAATGTTGAAAATGTTCGGATTATCCCAACCAACACCTAAAGCAGAGTGAGAAAAAATGAATTCTATTTTATTGGCTACAGAATCGCCATAACTTAGCAAGCCTTCTTTATCTTTTAAAATAGCATCAAAAATATCTTTGTTTTTACGCATTGAGTTTACATTATCCGTAAATTCATTTTTGCCTGTTTTAGCAAAATACGAACCCTGAATCGCTTCAATCTGTTCTGCTGTGGGCTGTTTGTTGTCGTGAAATTCTGGATAAAGTTCTTTATATTTTTTTATAAATATATTTTTGATGATAGGGTCATCACTAACATAATTGGCAACTTTATCAATGAATAGGAGGGAAAGGCATTTGATGCCAATTTCTTGTAGTTTTTGTTTTTTGGTAAAGTGTCGAATGATGAGCCATTCAATTTGTAGATCCCAAATGCTTTGAATATTTTTAGAAGCTTGATTTTCAAAAATCTCTGTACCATTGGTAAAAGAAACCGACCATTTTTTGGTTCTCAAACTCTTTTTAATTCTGTCAATTTGATATTTTAAATAGCTTGGATTTTTCGTAACTTCTCCAAGATTATCGCCATTTTTTAGCCACTTCGTATTTTTAAATTCAAATTTTCCACTTGCGGATTGATGCCAAGCTTTAATTTTTGCTTGAATAGGCGTTTTTCCGTTTTTAATTTCAGAAAGTTCTAATTTTAAAGTGGCTTCATCATTTTTTTCGGTAACAGTTAAGACCTCAATCTTTTTTACCAAACCCTGTTTGTAACTATCATAAGGCGTTAAACGGTACATTTTGTTTTTGGCGACTTTGTGTGTTGCAGAATATCTAATCTTAAAGAGCGGATTTAATTTGGCTATTTGATTGATAGAGTTTGATGTATCCATTCCTTCTTGGGGTTCATCCATTATAATGATAGGATTGGTTCGTCCAATGGCTTCAATAAAAGGAATGTTGGCAAAAAGGTCTTCTCTTTTGGCTTGGTTTAAAATTTTGTCTTCCGAGTTAAAAGAAGCCAACGTCATGACCATTATTTGTGGATATTGCTCCTCAATAAAGTTGGTTACTTTGTTGAGTTTTTTACTGTTGTATTCAAATGATTTTGGCGTAAAACCATAAATTTCTTCGAGTTGTTTTTCAAAAGTGGAGAGCGTACTTAAAATTCCTTGACGAATCGCTACAGAAGGAACAAGAATAATGAATTTTGTAAACCCATACTGTTTGAATAGTTCATAAATAGATTTGATGTAAACAAGCGTTTTTCCTGTTCCCGTTTCCATTTCAATCGTCAATTCTCGTTCTTTGGTGATATGGGCAATATCTTCTTCGATACCATTTTCGAGTAAAACAGCATGTATGTTTTCTGCTAGTTGTTCTGTAGAAAGCGAACATATATTTGAACGAATACCCTCTTTGCAAGCATTGTCAAAGGTGTTTTTGTCAGTTCCCTCAAATACTTTAACAACAGATTTTATTGCCGTTTCTTGATACGCTAATAATTCTAATTTTATTTTCATTAATCTTGGCTATTAATAGAAGTAAGGGGACGATTTCAAGGGACGAAAGGAACGTTAGTAATTTTCTTATAATCAATCCTTTACAAAATTTTTAATGTCGTTTTATTTTGTTCTCCCACTTACCTGATAATTAAACCAAATATATTTAAATAATCAAAGTTGACTTCCAACAATCAATCCCATTCTTCGATAGGTCCTTGTTTAAATGGGTCGGCAGGATCATTCTTTTTAGGGCGAACAATCGGGCTGACCTTCGGTTTTGTCACTGTTCGTTTGGGCTTTGGTTTTGCTTCAACTTTAGGTTTGGGCGTAGTTGTGGGCTTTGGTTTTGCGGTAACTTTAGGTTTGGGCGTAGTTGTGGGTTTTGGTTTTGTGGTAACTTTAGGTTTGGGCGTAGTTGTGGGTCTTGGTTTTGCGGTAACTTTAGGTTTGGGCGTAGTTGTGGGTCTTGGTTTTGTGGTAACTTTAGGTTTAGGCGTAGTTGTAGGTCTTGCTTTTAGTTCAACTTTTGGTTTGGTTGCTGTTTTTGGCTTTGGAGTTGCCGTATTTTGCGTTGGTCTTTGTGCTGGTTTTCTCGTATCTTTATTATCCCTTCTGGAATTAGAAGAACGTCTGTCGCTGTCTCTGTTTCTGTTTCTATTGTTGTCTCTGCCTCTATTTCTATCTCTGTTGTTTCCTCTGTTACTTCTATTATTGGATTGTTTGCGACCTCCAGATGATGATTGAGTGTATCTTGGGCCACTGCCTAAAGAGGGAGGAAGCGGAAGTTTTGAAATTTCTTTTTCGATGAGTTTCTCGATTTTGGCGAAATTTCGTTGATCTTTTTCATTAATAAAAGTAAGTCCAACCCCTTCGGCATCGGCTCTGGCTGTTCTTCCAATACGGTGGATATAGTCTTCGGGATCTCTGGGTACATCGTGATTGATTACCAAGCTAATGTCATCAATGTCAATACCCCTTGACATTATATCCGTAGCAACCAATATATTAAAACGATTGGCTTTGTATTTTTGAAGGACTTCGACCCGTTCTGGCTGTGTCAAATCAGAATGAATTTCTCGAACTTTTAGTTTTTTGGCTTTGAGTGCTTGCGTAATGGCTTTAACACTCTTTTTGGTAGAGCAAAAGACGATGACTTTGTGGTAAGTATCCTTTTGTAAAAGCTCTTGAATCAACGGCACTTTTTGGTTGTCATAAGTCAAATAAGCCGCTTGCAAAATCTTGTCAGCAGGTTTAGAAACGGCAATACTAATTTGTTCAGGATTTTGAAGCAATTCCTTGCTCAAAGTCCGAATTTTAGGCGGCATGGTGGCAGAAAACAACAAGGTTTGGCGTTTTGCGGGCAATTTGCCAATGATGTGCATAATGTCCTCATGAAAACCCATATCCAACATGCGGTCTGCTTCATCCAATATGAGGTGTTCAACACTGCTCATGTCGGCATAATTGAGGTTGAGGTGGGAAATCAAACGACCTGGCGTGGCAATTAAAATATCCGCACCTTTGGTAATGGCTTGTTTTTGTTGATCCCATAATTTGGGGTTGTTTCCTCCATAAATAGGACAAGAACTAACACCAATAAAATAACCAAATCCTTCTACTTGTTGGTCAATTTGTATGGCTAATTCCCTTGTTGGCGCAATAATCAAGGTATTGATACCTTTGCGGTTGGGATTTTGCACAATTCTATTCATAATTGGCAATAGAAATGCGGCTGTTTTGCCTGTTCCTGTTTGGGCGCACGCAATAAGGTCTCTATGTTGTTGTATCAATGGAATAGCTTGCTCTTGTATGGGTGTTGCTTTTTCAAAGCCCATCGCATCTAAGCCATCCAATAATTCAGGTTCAAAGTTAAATTCACTAAAATTCAAATTATAAAGGGGTTTTGTTAGTTTAAGTAGTTTTTGTTGTTTAAGTCGTTGGTCTTATTTCCTTTTGACTCTGCCCATCTCGACTTCTCTTTATGGTCAAATGACCAGTGGTTTTTGGGTTGTTTTATTAGTTTGACGTTGTGTCGTCATATAGTTACATTTTGCCTTTGTTCGTTTAATTCATTGTTATACGTATTTGGAATTGCAGAAGTTAAGACAGCGCAAAATAGCCCCGATAGTAGCGTTATAGCTTTGCTTGGTTCTGTAGTTCTTAGTGCTGTAGTTCTTGGTTCGGTTCTTTTGTGCTTTGTGGCTCTTACTATAGCTATAGTAGCGGATAGCGGGACTTTCCTATACGACGAAGCACCGAACCATTCGCTCCTTATTAGTTTATGTGGTTTAAGTAGTTTTTGTGGTTTTTAGCTTGTAATTGTATTAGTATTAGTATTAGTATTAGTATTAGTATTCAACCACATAAACTACACAAACCACTAAAACCACAAAAACTAAAACCCAATATAAAACCCTTTGTTGTCTTTGGCGAGTTTTTTCATAAACTTCACTTTTGGATCACTACTGGCTTTGTTTCTGTATACTTTTCCGACACCGATGGTATTGATGGTTTTTGTTCCTTTGTTTAGCTGCTTGACATAACCCAATACCTCTGACGGTGGATCTTCTGGACAATCCGTACTTCCTGCTACAGAACGAGTGGGCAAACCATCCGACAAGAATGTAATCGTTCCTGCATCTTTATACGCAGGATGGGTGAACACATGTTCCAAAACTGAGCGTGTCGGGGTACAATTTCGGGCAAAGATAGGAGATAAATGTCGATAAATGGCATATTTTTGGTCATCTGTGACGGGAACAAGGCGATTATAAAGGGCATCATAGTCTTGTGTAGGACTTTTAGGGTAGATC
>Ga0209185_1002006_pt1 | contig 15399 bp, 13 predicted proteins | sample SidtaG_2_FD_187425 | JGI IMG/M metagenome (GOLD analysis project Ga0209185, IMG submission 187425) | Marine algal microbial communities from Sidmouth, United Kingdom - Sidmouth_Asex2 metaG (SPAdes) (version 2) | ecosystem: Host-associated > Algae > Red algae > Unclassified | place: Sidmouth... | reverse complement strand
AATGGACATGACTGACAGCCAACCGACCGAGACGTGACACGGAGCAGAGGAGACACATGACGATTGTTGCAGGAGCCGATTTCGGCACACTCAGTGTTCGGGTGACACTGATGGATTCGCATGAGCGCGTCGCGCTGGCCAGCGCTTCGAGCGCCTATCCATTGCAGCGCTCCGACACCGATCCCTTGCTGGCGACACAAAAGCACGAGGATCACATGCAGGCGCTGGCCGGCGCGATGCGCGAGGCCATCTCGCGTGCTGGCATCGATGGCCGGGAAGTCGACGCGCTCGCCTGTGACACGACCGGTTCAAGTGTGCTTTTCACCGATGAAGAGCTGCGCCCACTGGACGACTACTATCTTTGGTGCGACCACCGGGCGCATCGCGAGGCCGAAGCGATAACGCGAACAGCCCGGGAGCAGCAACTGGAGGCGATAGACTGGTGCGGCGGCGTGTATTCACCTGAATGGGGATACGCCAAGTTGCTGCATTTCCTCCGGCACAACCCGGACAAGCGCGATCGACTGGCCTGTGCGATAGAGCACTGCGACATGGTTGCGGCCACGCTTTGCGGCATTAGCGATCTCCAGCAGCTACCGCGCAGCGTCTGCGCAATGGGTCACAAGTGGATGTGGGGCGAACGCTTCAGCGGGCTACCATCGAACGCGTTCCTGCGTTCGGTTGATCCCTTGCTGGACGGTGCCAACGATCTCCTTGCCGGACGCTACCTCGCCTCCGACCAGCTCGCCGGAACACTCGAGCCGAGCTGGGCAAAGCGCCTCAGCCTCAGGCCAGGCATACCGATTCCGGTGGGGGCAATCGACGCCCACTGGGATGCGATCGGTGCGGGCTGCGGACCCGGCGACATCGTCAATGTCATCGGTACATCGACTTGCATTATTGCTGTTGCTTCACCCGACTGCCCATCTATAGCCGGTCTGAGCGGGCTTGCCCTGGGCAGCGTTCACCCGGCACTGACCGGCATCGAAGCCGGGCAAGCAGCAACGGGAGACGTTTTCGAAGCGATCGCACGGCGCGCGGGAACCACGGTCGGGGAGCTCGCCAAGTCACTATCGGGCTATCGTCCCGCAAGCACCGGTCTGCTCCGAGTGCCCTGGGACAACGGTGACCGAACCGTACTGGCCCGCGCCGATCTCCACGGTGTCTGTTTAGGCTGGCGACTGGATCACGAAGCGCGCGACGAGCTGCATGCCGCAATCGAAGGCATGGCCTGTCACGTGCGGATCATCCTGGAGCAAATGCAAGCCAGGGGCGTCGATACCTCGCGCGTCATCAACGCGGGTGGCATACCCCAGAACAACGAATTGCTTAACACCATCTATGCGAACGTCCTGGGGCGCGAAGTCCGGATACCCGCAAGCTCCCCCGTCGGTGTCGGAGCGTGCATCATGGCCAGCCTGGCTGCAGGTGCCGCGTCGTCGATCGACGAAGCACAAGCCAGAATGTGTCCCCTCTACCGAGCGATCAAGCCCGACCCGGCCACCACCGATACCTATACGACACTATTCAATCTCTTTCGAGACGTGTATTTCAGCTTCGGTGAGAATCGATCTGCTGATCTTGGCGCCGCCGGCAATCGTGCAGCTGACCTGGGCGCCGTACTACCCGCACTTGCGCGTCTGGCACGTGACACATAGCGCACGGGCGCCTGCCACTACGCCTCGTCAATGCGACAAAGGCGCGACAGTTTGATCTGCTTTTCCGAATGCAGACCGAACATGTTGCCGTCGGAATTCTTGGCAAGCGCTATGAAGCCGGACAGTCGCATCAGAATCGTCACGGGTCACTTACTGGTAGTACAGAACGAATCGGAATTCCGTCCACGGAACAGTGCCACCTTGCGGTGACTCTGCCGGGGCCGTCGTGTGCAACAGCACCACGCTCCGGCAGAGCCGAGCGCAATACGCTCTGACCTGGCAATTCACTTCTACTGCGTCTGATCGTTCTAAATCCCCGACCTGAAATGCGCGGTCACGACGCACCCTCTTAGGGTAGCGCGTTGGCGGATTCACCACCAGTACGTGCGTCGTCTTCGCTCGTCTCCGATGGCAAACAGTCAGAGGGCGAGACAGCAGAGGGACAGGACCTCGACAGACGAAAACCCAGATCGTCGATGCGGAGCTCCGGCTCGCGCCCACCGCGACTCGCCGCCCGCACGCGACGCGGGCCGTCCCTAAACGAGCCACCGCGAACTAACCGGCTGGAGTGATCTTCATCGCCTTCGGGGTTTTCCGATGAGAGGGTATGGTAATCAGCGGAATAACGGTCCCAAACCCACTCCATGGCATTGCCACCAAAGCCGTTCAAGTACCAGTCATTCGAATGTCGATCCGTTACCGGCGAGAGGGCCAAATGCAAGTCGTCACAAGCAAATGCATCCGAGTTCGAATTGGCCTCTTGGGCGGTGGCATCCGCCACATTGGAGAACGCACACACGTCGCCATACACATCGGTTCCAATGAAGCGGGTTGATGTCCCCGCTCGTGCCGCGTATTCCCACTCAGCCTCGGTCGGCAGCCGATAGCCATGGGTGGACCGATCGTTCCAGACGACCACGTCGCCGTCGATCGTGTACGCCTGATCCAGACCCTCGAGCTCGGACAGGGTGTTCGCGAAACTAACGGCGTCGAACCAGGATACGCAAATCACGGGTAGCTCAAACCCCGCTCCCGGATCAATCTCGTCCTTACAGGTGATGGCCGGAAGCTTGCCCATCACGGCCTGGTACTGGGCCTGCGTCACCTCGGTGCGGGAAATTGCGAACGGGCGGGTGAGCGTCACCCGATGAAGGGTTTCGTCATCGCGGCGCTCGGGCTCGTCTTCGGGACTCCCCATCAGGAAGGTACCAGCCGGCAGGACCACCATTTCAGGTCGGAGCGCGGTTGGCTGATCCCCGTCTGAAGACCCCGCCGCACGCCACCAGAGGAGGCCAACCGGTATCAGGCCGCTCGAAACGACGAGCACCAGGCCCAGAAGGCGTACCCAGGGGCGCGGCAATTCAATACCCGCGCGGATCACGTGGACGACCAGCGGGAGAGGACCGGCCGCCACACCGAGGTGCCGCGGCCAGTCGTGCCAGCTTCGTTCCCGAGGCTTGGTGCGTTGGGTGACCCCACCGCTCCGGCCACGAGACACGGGACGCCGGTCTGGTCAACACCTGAGGACAGGCGGCGGATCCATGAACCCGTTGCATCGGCCCCGTCGGCAGCGTTTGTCGCAAGCGCGGCGCGCGACGATGGCTTCGCGCGGGCGATACCGGTCGGCTCCCGATTGCTGAATACGACGTAGACGGGCACGCCGTCCGCCGCGGCTCGCCCTTTGCGCCACGCTCGAAGGCGCTCGAAGACCTTTGTCTGCTCGGTCGAAAGATCTTCGGGAGGCGCCTTCCGCCGCCGCTGAGCATCTGCCCGTACAGCCTCCTCCACGGCACGATGATGCACGATAAGAAGCAGGTGGGGTACCCCGTCGAAGGTGAAAAAGTGCTCGACCACATTCAGTATCTCGCCCTTGACGGCGGCGAGCGGCGCGCGCGGAAACGCGCGCCGCTGCGGATCGAACGCAACGGTTATCAAACTCAGTTCCATGCACGCCTCCCGTTCATGGCCAGCACCGCACGGCGGGCGGTGCCGGCGGTGCCGGCATCCGCCGCCATGCTTCGGCAATTCAGTTCGCGACAATGAAGAGGGTAAAAAAGCTAGGGCTCAGAGGGCAAGGACCTCGACAGACGAAAACCCAGGTAGTCGAAGCGGTGCCCGGGCTCGATCCAGCTGCGGTCCGCCGCCCGCGCGTTGCGCGGGCCGAACCATAACGGGCCACCCCGAAGAACCCGGTAGGCGCCGCGCGGAGCATCGACCCACGCACTTCCGTCCGCCGGAGCACCCTCGTAGTCATCGTGCCAGTCGTCGGCCACCCATTCCCAGACGTTTCCCGCGAGGTCACAGATACCGGCCGATGTCGACCCGCGCGGCGTCGAGCAAACCGGCGCCGTGCCCTCAACCCAGCAGCCGTCGATCACGGCGTACGCGCAGCTCGCCTCGGCATCGCCCCAGGGATAGGTGATGTCCTTGCCACCGTCACGAGCGGCATATTCCCACTCGGCCTCCGTCGGCAGTCGCGTTTCCGGCAGCCAACGACTCACAAACGCGGCAAACTGCCCGGCATCGCTCCACGATACGCAGTTCACGGGGTGATCGTCGCGCGCGGGATCGGCGCCCCAGTTGCACCCGCTTCCAGAATCCGGCTCCTCGCATTCGCCAGCGTCGACGCACCGGGCGTACTGCGCGACCGTGACCTCGGTCGCAGAAAGTGCGTAAGGGTCAACCGCTACGTCGCGTACGGGCAATTCGTCGAGATCGCCCTCTAGGGATCCCATACTGAAGGTCCCACCGGGCAGCGCAACCATTCGCGGTAGCCAGTCTAGTAACGGTTGATCGTCGTCCGCTGTGACTAGGCGAAGTGTTGCCGGGAGCGTCACTTCACGCGGATACAAATCCTCTGGCAGAACTCGCGACGCACCCCAGGCCGCGAACGCGGCGAGCGGCAACACCATGAGCGCCCGCATCAGCGCCCCTCTCCATACGCTTCGCTCGCCCCAGACAAGCTCACGAACGTCGATGCCGAGGCGCTGCTGCCGACCCGCGAGACGTGCGAACGTCTCTTGGGTAGCCGGCCCCCAACCGCAACCGCGACCCATCTCGTGCCGCTCCAACTCAGCATCGACCGAGATGCGTACTTCACGCGCCATCGTCGAGTCGAACAAGTCGCCAAGCAGTTCCCGCGCTCGTTCCGGATAAAGCATTGCGCTATGAAGGTCGTGCTTCATGCGCCACCAGGCGGCGAGGTAGGGGTCGTCGGGCGGCTCGCTGCCCAACTGCTCGAGGAGCAGGTGTCGGACCCGTTCCTCGAAATCCCACGGCATGTCGCCCGTCTTTCGGGCCTCGCGGTACTCGCCTAACCACCGTTTCTGGTGTTCGGGCGGCAGGTTCAGCACCCGCCCCTGCCGGGCTTCAGGTGCGTCGTCGATCTCGGACGCCACCCATTCGAGTAGCCAGACTATATCCTGCGCTCGTTCGAACACCGTGTTGATCTCAGGGAAGTGACCCCGAATCGCCTCGAGCTGATCCCAGCTCGGGTCGGGAACCAGCGATCCCGCCAGAGCCCACAGCGTGAGCGCCCGCTGCCGTGCCGCAGGCTCCGCCGCCGTCCGACCGACATCGGCAAGGCCCGCTGGCTTGCCCTCGCCCTCCGACGCAAGCCACCGGGCCAGTCCGAGTAGACCCTCTTCCGTGAGCGAAAAGCGAGCGAGGCCGAGCGACACAAGGAGGGCGAGCTCGCGCAGCCGGTTCGCGGAACGCCGTTCGGGAGGAAGCGGCTCCGGATCGATCCACGCCTTCACCGGCCACGCACGCAAGGCGGACAGCCATGGCGCGCGTGCGCCAGCGAGTGCAAAGGGCGACAGACGACGCGAGAACACGATCAGGGGCATGCCCTGGGACCGCCGGGCGAGGCTCTCGAGCGCGATGCCCTGTCGGGTCACGGGATCGACGACGAACTGCGGCAGGGTCTGGAACTCGTAGATCATGAGAGACACGCCCTGGCGACGCCAGAGATTGACCACCTGCCAGAATCCGCCCAGCCAGGGGTGATCGCCCTGTTCGACGTCGATCAGCAGAAGTACCTCGTGACGTCGGCCTGCATCGGCCATCACCGGCGTGAACCGACCTCCGGCGGCCACCGTGCGCTTGACCGTGTGGACGGGCTCCAGCAGGCGTCCCGGTTCGTTCCGGCTCAGACGACCAAGCCACTCGGCGCTGTCGAGCACAGCACCCGCAGCGAGCGGGAGCCGGGTGTCGACGTGATAGGGAATCATCAGCCGCCCCCCCCGCTCGGCGAAGTCCTCCTCGGCACGGGCCCGGCGCCCTTCTGTGTCGCGCTCGCGGGCGGCCACTTGGTCGCGGACACGTAGCGGTACCGCTGCCAGCAGCCCCAGGCAGCGAAAGCCCAGCAGTGCCAGGCTGAATCCCAACAGGACAAACGCAGTGAGCGCCCCGATGGTTTCCGGTTGCGATCGTATCGATAGCTCCTCCGCTTCCTGTAGCGGATCGAGCGTAGCGGGCCGCACCGCTGTCTCCGGCGGAATCCAGATTGGCGGATGGGGATTTCGCGTTGGCGCTTCCTGTTCCTGAACGGGCGGAACGAACATCGGCGCCAATCCGAGATACAGCACCACCGGCAAGACCATCGCACCTAGCCAGTACAGGCGTGGCAGATTCACCAGGCTCTCCCAGGCCTGCGTTATCGTGTCGTGAAGCGCGCTACTGATTCTCACAAACAGAGAGGGCGCCACAACGGGCTTGCTGCCGATCACCTCCACGCCGGCTAAATCTCTCTTTACAACCCCAGCGGCCACAGGCGCGTCGACGTGGTGGTCGAACAGCCGTCCGATCGCCTGCCACTCGGCCGGATCGCGTGCCAGTAGCGAGGCAAGACCCGCGCGGAGTTCGGCACGCGAGCGATGACCCGACCAACTTGCCAACAGTCGCTCGCACGACAGGTACTCTCTCGGCGTGAGAGGAAGTGGAACTTCCTTCTCGACACGCCTAAGGAACGCCCCCCAGGAACGCCCGTCGAATTTCGTCAGCGGCTCAGGCACCGATACCTAAGACGTGTTGGTCCTCACGCAACTTCACCAGGCAAGCGAGCCCGGGCAGTGTCGCCCATCCTTCGTTCCGTTCGCCGGTCTTTCTGTTCGCCACCGCGTCGCGCGCCACCCGCAACTCGCGACCAACCCAATCGGGGTCGTAGACGTCGGTAAGTACCTGTACCCAGTTGATCAGCTCCGAGGTGCCCGGTTTCTTGGTCAGCCGCTCGCTGCGTAGTTCGCTGAACAAATCGACCGCCTGCTCCAGAAACGGAGTTTGCCCGCCGAACCGCGTCCGAAGAATTGGCAACAGACGTTCTTCAGGAAAGCGGATGTGATAGAAGACGCAGCGGCGCAGAAAGGGGTCCGGCAGCTGACGCTCGACATTGCTGGTGATGACGATGATCGGCTTCTCGGCGCCGGGCATGCGCTTCATGGTACGTCGATAGGTCAACGACTGATCCGCTTCGAGGGGCGCTGGGGTTGCGCCGGGCGACGCGACGTCGCCTGCCACCGTTTCAGGCGGAATCTCGTTGATAGTGAATTCGTGCTGATCGAGCTCACGCAGCAAATCGTTCGGGAGATCGCGCGGCGCCTTGTCTATCTCATCGATGAGGACGACAGTACGCTCCCCGCCAACGAGCGCGTGTCCAAGCCCGTTGAGACGGATGTAATGTCGGGGATCGCGCGCACGCGCAGCTCCCTCATCTCCGCCGTGTTGGGCGTCGCCGAAACGGGCTATAGCATCGTACTCATAGAGCAGATCACGAGCGGTCGTGTCGCTCCGCACGTAGGTGTCCCTGATCGCTCCGTTGCAGACGGCGTGAGCGAGCGCGAAGGCGAAGTCGGTCTTGCCACACCCGGCTTCGCCGGTGAGCAGTAGCGGCATTCCCAGCGCGAGTGCGGCATTGGCGGCAGCGAGCAGGTCATCGTCGGCCAGATAGGGATTACCGTCGCGGCCGAGCAATCGCTCGGCGGTGATCCTGGGATAGGGGTCTCTGTACGCGGTCATTGTCCTCTACGTCGCGACAGCGCCGATCGGCGCTTCACGCGCCCGGCACCGGTTGACCGATCTGCTCGCTCAGCAACGACGCGAGTTCCCGGAAGCTGACGGTCTCACGGTCGAGACTTTCGTAGATCCCTTTCATGTGTTCATAGAAATCCTGAGGCACTGGCGAATCGAGCGCATCGAGATACGCCTCGATGTCTTCCCACTCGACAGCCTTGACTTGCTTTAGTCGCTGATAGCGGACGCCTGTATCGGAATACTTCTCCTGTATCGCGAAGTGTACGGTGTCGGCCCACTTGTCGCCGGACGGGTAGTCGACGACAACCAGCACACGCAGAGCATGCCCGCCCGAAGACTGCTGCCGTGCATCCTCCATCAAACGAGACAGTCGGTCACTCAGGAAATCGACAAACGCCTGACGGGCCGTCTCGTCGCCCAGGTCATCCGGGCTGACCGGCAGGCGGCATAACACCAGCAACACCGGAGCCTGGCGCAGCCGCTCGGCGAGTACGACCGCCGCGGGTCCGCCCCCCCCCCAGCGCATCGTTCAACCGGTTCTGCCATTCCGCTGTCGAACGGGGAGTTGACCCCAGTACACGCGACTCCACTTCGACCAATTGATTGTGTCCCTCTGACACATACGCCAGGTGGTGCCAGAGGCGAGCCACGAAATACTCGAGGTTCTGTCGCTGCTCGCCGTGGAGCAAAACCACGGCATCGTCGGAGGACTGCACCATCTCCCTGAGCGCCATCCATTGATCGCTTCGATCGAGCTCGGCCGCCTCCTTGTGGTAATAAGCTCTGTTGATCACCCCGAAGGCGTTCGATGGCACTTCTGACGATGTGGTGTCGAGCCAACGTTCGAGCTCCGCACGTAAATGTTCAGCGAATTGCGACTCGAACTCTATCGGCGTCTCGTACTCGTTGACACCGCCGACCGAGGCGCCGTCCTCCGCCGTGAGTCGCGAAAAAAAGGCTTCAAGCGCCTTGAATTGTTTTCGCTTGGCGTCGAAGTCGGGATCGTGCTGCGAGAGCATGGGATCCGCCCTGCCTCTGTAAACCCACAGAGCAGGCGACGTACCCGTGCGTCGAGCTTCCAGCGCATCGAGGAACTCGTACTCGGTGCCCGATGCATACCGCGAATCATCAGGCTTGCGGTACTCGTCGGGCAATGGCGTTCCTATTCGCGACCACGCGATCACAACCACCAGATCGCACTCCGACGGTTTCGGCAATCCTCGTTCGATGGCCATCTGAGGCGTAACCGCCGCGTCGAGTGCAACACCAACCCCGGGCTGGTCCCAGGCGATGACCTGGAGATTGATACTCTCCCGAAACCTCGGTTCACCACGCAAGCGCTCGACCACCTCGCGGACGCTTGCCCGTTCCTTGCCAACGTCTCCCGGCGAAGCGAGAAAGATCCGGAACGGCACGCTAGCCTTGCCTCGATTCATCGCTATGCTGGTCTCTCTCGTGGGCGGCTAACCAATGGATTTGGACCGAATTCCAGGTTCTCGGGAGCTCTTGTAAGATCTCCACATTACAGGCCCACAGTTATACTACAAGCCGGGTGACTGGCTCGACTACAACAACGAGGACACCATCCTGAATACCGGCGACTGTCGCCTGCAACGTGTTTCTCTCGAGCGCCGGGCAGGCAACTCGACGGAGCGATTTAGTCATGTCGCCAGCTCGTTCACGCGCTCAAGGCACGTCGCAGTCTCTCCTTGTCATCAGATGATACATCGAGAAAGGCAAGCAACTTCTCGATCTGATTACGCGTCGATTCGACACTTCCCTTCTGTTCCGAGTGACGTGCCGTGGCCTCGCCGAATGCCTCCAACGCACCCTCGACATCGAGACAAAGGAGCTTGGCTTCACCAACTGTCGCTAGTGCCCAATAGTCCGTGACATCCGGATTCTGGATCTCGGGCAAGGCGGAAACCTGTTCGGCTATCGGCTTGAACACCTCTGTACCGAGCCCGAGCAACACCGCCTTGGAGGCGGCGTTGATACCCGTATAGAAGTCAGTAGGGACCGCAGCAAACGCGTCCGCATACATGCGTTGCGATTTTTCGAGATGGCCTCGCACTCCGCTTTCCTCGAATCTGGCCGCAAGCGATGCGCCATACAGACCCAACGTCTCGGGATCGCGGTGACCGTTAGCGTACAGCTTTGCAAGTACTTTCAACGCCTCCTCATAGCGGCCCGTGCGACGGTATGCCAGCGCCTCCATATGCTGCAATCGGATAGAGCGATTGAAGCGCATTTTATATTTATCGACAACATCAAGTACGAGATCGTACGCACCGAGAGCATTGAGGCCCTCTGCAGCCTGACTCGCCAGCAACGATGTCGCGTTCCACACTTCACCCCCGGCGCGCGCGGCGTCGACGATCTCCTGTGGGAGAGCGATGTCGACTGCTGCGCGCAACTTGCTCATCGCTTCGCCGGTTTCCCTGTCAAGTCGAATGCAGGCTCTCACGGCTTCCTGTGAGAGCGGAATCCCGACGATGCCGTGCATGAGCCTGAGCAACTCGCCGCCACGCGGACCTTCCGGATAGGGCGAAAAGTCCACGTACAGAGAGCTTTGCAGGAACAGTGGCAATTCTTCATCGTCAAGTTTGGCAACGACCGTCTCGAACGGCAGATCCGTGTCGGCTCGACCGTCGCCGAGGACGCGTATCGCACTGTGTTCACGCTTGACCCAAGTGGAATCGCTATGGCTTGACCAGACCAATATGCCCGCACCACTGGCTTCGAGATTGTCCTGAAGGGCCTCGTCGAGACCTCTTCCCGGGACGAGTTCGAATTGATCGAGAAACGTCTTGAATCCCGCCTGCACGAGCGTGTCGTAGAGTGCGAGTACCCATTGACGGTTGACCGAACGGTAGCTGATGAACACATCCCACTTGATGTCGGTGCGCCGCGGCCTTGGACTCGGGCAGAGCGAAAGCCAGTCATAAGATTCGTCTACGGACATATTTTTTCTCTTCTCGTCGTTATAGAGAGGCTCGACCTCCCAACCTCCTCAGAGCCGTTGCCGACAGGGAAACCGAGCCCGTTGCTGCCCCGTGGATATTGCTTTGGCTTTCATCACGATGTTCTCTTCGTTCTGAACGAGGCTGTTGCGGTGAGGTGCATCGACGCGCAGGGAGACAACTTGTTTTTCACCAATGCTCGTTCGCCTGCATCATCAAATTCACAAGGGGAGTAAGTAGCGTGGCCGTCAGACTTGCAACGCCATTCGGTCTGCTCGGTCGCCTTCGGAAACGCAGCGCCATCGATACCTGCAGTTTTTCACCGATGTTTCGGAAGGTCTCCTGACTTTTCGACCAGTTGTCCAGTGCTCGACTACGTTCAGTATCTCGCCCTTGACGGCGGCGAGCGGCGCGCGCGGAAACGCGCGCCGCTGCGGATCGAACGCTACGGTTATCAGACTCAGTTCCATGCATGCCTCCCATTCGTGGCCAGCACCGCACGGCGGGCTGGGCCGGCGTAGCCGGCATCCGCCGCCATGCTTCAGCATTTCAGTTTGCGACAATGAAGAGGGTTAAGAAGGCTAGGGCTCAAAGGGCAAGGACCTCGACAGACGAAAACCCAGGAAGTCGAAGCGGCCCCCGGGCACGCCCCTGTAGCGGTACGCCGCCCGCGCGTCGCGCGGGCCGTCCCTGAACGAGCCACCCCGAATTACCCGGGCGGCGCCGCGCGGAACGTCGACCCACGCAGTTCCATCCGCTGGAGCACCCTCGTAGTCAACGTGCCAGTCGTCGGCCACCCATTCCCAGACGTTTCCCGCGAGGTCACAGATGCCGGACGATGTCGACCCGCGCGGCGCTGAGCACACCGGTTCAGTCGTGTCATGTTTGCAGGCGTCGATCACCGCACGATCGCAGATCGCCTCGGCATCGCCCCAGGGGTACGTGATGTCCTTGCCACCGTCACGAGCGGCATATTCCCACTCGGCCTCTGTCGGCAGTCGCGTTTCCGGCAGCCAACGACTCACGAACGAGGCAAACTGCCCGGCATCGCTCCACGATACGCAGTTCACGGGGTGATCGTCGCGCGCTGGATCGACGCCCCAGTTGCAGCTTCTTCCAGAATCCGGCTCCTCGCATTCGCCAGCGTCGACGCAGCGGGCGTACTGCGCAACCGTTATCTCGGTCGCGGACAGTGCGAAAGGATCCACCGCTACGTCGCGTACGTGCAATTCGTCGGAGCCGCCCTCCTCGGACCCCCTACGGAAGGTCCCACCGGGCAGCGCAACCATTCGCGGCAGCCAGGAAGGTTCGAAGAAGCGCTGCCACAAATGCCATGTACCCCAAGCCGCGAAGGCAATCATCGACAGCGCGGTCAGCGCGGCCGGCGCGGCCAACAGAGGACGCTTCGGTTTGGACATCAGTTCTGACTCGTGAGATTCCCCCACCCCACCTAGTTTCCCCGTTTCGCAGGACTCTTCCTTGGTACTCGATTCCTCTGCCCTGCAGGATTGCTCAGACTTGAAGGGTTTGACCGACTCGCGAGATATATCTATCTCGTGGTGTCTCCCCGGCTCGCGACGTTCTTTCAACTCTCCAAATTTCTCTACCCCGTGGCGTACCTCGGACTCACGGGATTCGTTCACGCCTTGGAAGTCCTCCGGTTCGGGAGGGCCTTCCGACTCGCGGAGCCTATCCGTCCTCGGAGCCTGATCCAGTACGCCGGGAAACGGCAGCGCCTTCAGCCGCCGCTCGAGCTCCGCACGAAGGTGCTGCTCGTAGCGCGTCTCGAACTCCTCCGGCGTCTCGTATGTGTTGATGCCGCCACGCAAGGCACCGTCCTCTTCTTTGAGCTGCTCGAAGAAGTCTTCGAGCGCCTCCCACTGCCGTCGCTTCTCGTCGTAGGCTGGATCGTCCATCGGTACCGCCGGCACTGTCGTGCGCCGGTAGATCCAGACTGAGGGTGACCCGCTCTCGCGCTGCGACGCGAGCGCGTCAAAGAACTCGTACTCGGTGCCCGATGCATAGCGGGAGCCATCTGGCTTGCGGTACTCGTCCGGCAGCGGAGTGCCCATGCGCGACCAAGTCACCAATACCACCAGATCGCATTCAGAAGGACTTGGCAGCCCGCGCTCTATGGCCACTTGCGGCGTGATTCCCGCGTCAAGTGCAACACCCACACCCGGCTGATCCCAGGCGATCACCAGCAGGTTAAAGTTGTCGGCGTAGCGGGACTCGTGGCGGAGTTTCTCTACAACCTTGCGCACGCGCGCCCGCTCCTCGAAGACGTCTCCCGGTGACGCGAGGAAGATCCTGAGCGCACTCATTCAGCACCCGTGTTCATTGGGCGAATCACTCTCCATGGCTCAAAGCGAATCCCATGCCGCGGGATTCGGGCTGGAATCGCCCGCAACCAGCAAAGCCGTACTTGCAGATGACGATTTGCTTCCGATCGAGGCGGACGTTCCCCGCGCGCGAACGCCCGTCCGCCGAGCCACCCTCCGCCGATCTGTGCGCTGTGAGCTTGCTCATCCTTCTGCCTGTCGTTTGCATCCAACGTGTTTTACCACGGTCTGACTGGGCGGCTCGAAGGCCGAACTTCCAAGTTCTGCAGCATCGGCGGCGATCTTGACAAAATCCTACAGGAGTCCTTTCGAGCGAAACGCGCATGGCGAGTCGAATCACTGACACCTAGCTCACGTCGAAAAACGACTCACATTATCCGATCGGTCCAAGACCGAAGGTTACGGCGGCGCGGGTCTGCCCGGTCAATACCCCGAGCCTCTCGCCGGACTGTCGCTTGTTTTTCCGTACAGCGCCTCCTTGGCGCGGGGGCACCGCCGAACAGACCGTCGAAGCCGATCCTGATCAGGTGCTCGAGATCACCTTCGCCAATGGCGGCGTGCTCTGAACCCGCGTCGACGAACTCGAACGCGGCCTGGCACTCGCCCGCAGCGGTGTCCGCCGCAAAGCGATCGCGAGTGATGTACTCGAGATACCGAACGTCCTGCCGTTCGGCAGGACGAGCCGCGGCTTCGGCACCTGGTCGATCCGGTGCCTGAAATTTCTCGGCGTTGACATCGTCGGCTAGATCGCGGTTTTCGTCTCCAAGCGCGTTGAAGGGCGACTCGAGCCGGGCCCCGGACTCTATCTCTGTACAGCTGTATCGACGACGGTGCTCCAAGAGGTCGGCGAGCTCGATCCGCAACGTCCGATACTCGGGTTCCTGCATGGCAGAGCCTCGAGTACCGAGGGTAGCTTCGGCGAACTCTGGCGAATTGGCGAGCTCAGCATCGAGCGGCTGCTCAAGCGCTACGGCGACCAGTTGCTCACTTTCCAGCACCGCACGCTCACCGAGAATCCGACCACCAACGCACTGGATCTGTTCGGCGAGTTCGACGAGGACCGCGGAGCGGACGGCCGTGATCGCCCGCTGCGCCTCCATCTCGTTTCGCACTCGCGCGGCGAACACGTCGGCGCGCTGCTCTGCCGAAGTGGTGTCGTCAATCGAGCGCCGATTGACAACGACGACGCGGCACTGTTCGCCGCGTCGGTTTACGAGCGCGAGCGAGAGACGTTGGGCGAGCTCGGAGTGCGCTTGCGGAGCGTACCTCTCCATGTCGAGCGGTTCGCCCGTGTCGCTTGCCCCGCGCGCGGAACCACGCTTGCCGACGGGCGGTTGGACCGCTGCCTGTCGGGGATCGTCAACGTGATGCAAAGCTATTAGTCTATAGCCGCCCAACCTTAAGCTAACGGCGCGTTGAAGACGCGCAGTACGCATCGGGCGATTGGCGAACCGACCTTTCAATTCGACGGAGGCGCGCCCCTGAATTTTCGTTTCAACTCCCGAAAATGTCCGAACTGGTTTCGAATGGAACTCACCTGATATCCGATATAGCCGCCCAACGTTATCCGGATGAGGATCGATGCCTGCGGCGGACACGACGTCGGCAATAATGACCCGATAGACTGTGTGCGGAAGCTATTGCCGCACTTGCATTTCATCGACAACAAGCGTGCCGTCCGCGACACGGCGCGCGGCGGCGAGTGCCTCGTCCCGCTGCGCCTCGTTGGCGACGAACCCGCCGAGCGTGACGGTGTCACCGTCGGCCACAACGCTTACAGCTGCGGCGTCTACGCCGAGCACCTCTACCAGGGCGAGCTTGACAGCCGCTTGTGCACTCGCCTCGACAGTTGGTGACTGCTCGACTTCCGGATCGAGGCTAGCACAGCCACCCTGACCCAATGCGACGACGATCACGAGCATCAGCACCGGATCGAGCAGTCTCGAGTACCCAAGTCGATTCGGCTCGCCGTTCGGTCGCCGAAGCTCTCGTCTCATCAGTCCAGCGCTCCGTCGATTTCCGAACAGAAGGGTGAGTCGTCGGCGCCTCCAAGTTCGATCAACGGCAACAGAGCAAGCGCCGGGGCAGCGACCTGGGAGAGCAGCACCATGGCAGCAGCGCGAGCAGCCAGAGAACCGTCGACGCTGATCTCGGGCTTTGCGAACGTTCCCCCGACTTCGACGGCTGTACTTGCGGCGAGCAGGCTCGGATCCTTCGGGTGCGGCTCGAGCGTCAATCCTATCTCTTCGTTGTCGAGATTCACTGTACCTTTGCCAAGAAAGACCGTGTCATCCGTATCGAGGATCAGATCGTTGATCGTCACGAGACCCGCCTCCGTGTGCAGATCGACGTAGGCGCAACGGATCGGCACCTGCTCTTCTCCCGGTACGAGAACATCGCCGAGGC
>Ga0209185_1002005_pt1 | contig 15412 bp, 18 predicted proteins | sample SidtaG_2_FD_187425 | JGI IMG/M metagenome (GOLD analysis project Ga0209185, IMG submission 187425) | Marine algal microbial communities from Sidmouth, United Kingdom - Sidmouth_Asex2 metaG (SPAdes) (version 2) | ecosystem: Host-associated > Algae > Red algae > Unclassified | place: Sidmouth... | reverse complement strand
GACGGCAGAAGAAATTTTACAACAAACCAATCAAGGTGTTACGCATTTTTGCTGTTCTTTGGGTACAACAGGAACGTTTATGGGAACAGGTCGTCGCCTCAAAGCTTTTGATCCAGACATTCAATTGATTTCTTTGCAACCCGATAGTCCAGACCACAATTTGGAAGGCTGGAAACACTTGGCAACTGCCAAAATGCCCGCTATTTATGACGATACCGTTGCTGACGGAACGATGTTTGTCAATACAGAAGATGCTTACAAAATGATTGCTCAATTGTCCTTGCAAGAAGGCTTATTGGTCAGTCCTTCTTCGGCAGCCAATTTGGTGGGAGCGATTAAGGTTGCGGAACAGTTGGAACAAGGTACAGTTGTCACCGTTTTTACAGACAATGCTTCTAAATATAGCGAAGTAATTGATGAGGTAATGACAAATTATATGTAAGAAAATTAAAAGAGCATCAACCTCTTATCACCTGTCACTCCTCACCTGTCCCTTATTTCGTCTTTTTGATCTTATCAGCCAATTTTGTCACCTTATCAGCAGCATCGTCCATATGGTCTGCTGCATGAAGTTGCAAAATACTTTCATCCATACTGGTGATAATGTATTCTAAATTTTTGACTCGTTCTTGCAACGCTTCATTGTCTTCAACAGCTTGCTTCAATTGCAAAATCGTCTCTTTGTCCACAGGACTTTGCTCCAGATTTTTCAATTTAAGCTCTTGATTCTTAATATACGTCCCACTAAGAATGGCAATAATGGGAATCATAAAAATCATAATAGGAATAATCATAGGTTTTTAGTTTTATCTTCAATTAGTTCTTTTGCTTTCCTTACTCAATTTAATTGCTTGAAGTTTTAGTTCTGTTTCATCTATATTCGTAATAATGAGTTCGAGATTATTGATACGCTCTTTTAAATCTTCATTACTTTTCAAAAGCTTCGTTAACTCAGTATTTGAAAAAGAAGTTACAGTATTATCGTCTCCTGCTTTAAGAGACATAATCAAAACCCTACAGCCCACAAGAATCAGTATAAATAGTACAACAGATGAAAGCACAGTAACGTTCATAGAATGACTTTTTTTACCAATATACAGCATTTTAAAACGTTTTTCAAATTATGACACGACATAGAAAAATTAAAAAATTTGATCCCAATGGTATTGGAATTTTCAATAACAATTTATTTGGCTTACCCTTTTCTTATGAAGATGCCCAAGTTGTTATTTTGCCTGTACCCTGGGAAGTCACGGTCTCTTATCTTTCGGGTACTGCCTATGGCCCACAAGCCATTTTGGACTATTCTCCCCAAATAGATTTGTATGATTTTGACATTCCCGATGCTTGGAAAATAGGCTTGTATATGCTGCCCATCAACAAAACTATTTTAGAGAAAAACAATGCCCTTCGTCCCAAAGCCTGTGACTATATCGACTTTTTAGAAGCAAAAAAAGGGAATCTTGATTTGGACAAAAATATGCAATTCACCTTAAAAGAGTTAAACACTGCTTGTCTCAATACTAAAAACTGGGTCAAAGAAAAGTCTTTGGAATATCTTAATGATGGAAAATTAGTAGGAATTTTAGGCGGCGATCACAGCTCTCCGTTAGGCTTTTTAGAAACATTAAGCAAAAAACATGAAGACTTCGGCATCCTACAACTTGATGCCCATGCCGATTTAAGAATGGCCTATGAAGGCTTTACGTACAGCCACGCCTCTATTATGCATAATGCCTTACGACTTACTCAAATTAGTCGTTTGGTCAGCGTTGGTGTTCGTGATATTTGTGAATCAGAAATTCATAGAGCCGCTAATTCAAGCGGGCGCATTGTTCCCTTTTATGACCATACAATCCAACAAGGCTTATTAAGCGGTGAAAAAACGTGGAAACAGTATTGCGAAATCATTGTCGCACAATTGCCCCCAAAAGTCTACATTAGCTTCGATATTGATGGACTTATGCCCGAATATTGTACACATACAGGCACTCCTGTACCAAGCGGTCTTAGTTTCAACCAAGCCATGCTTTTGCTCAAAGAACTACAAGTACAACAAAAAACGATCATCGGTTTCGACTTATGCGAAGTCTCCGTTGGCGCATATCCTCCATCCTCCCCCATCCAAGAATACAACGCCAATGTCGGCAGCCGAGTCTTATACAAACTCAGCAATTTAATGGGAGCGCATTTGGTTTGAGGGGGGTTTGTGGTTTTTGTGGTTTCTGTGGTTTTTGTAGTTTTTGTGGTTTCTACAATCTGTGAAATCCCTAAAATCCGACAAAATCCGTGATTCAAAGCTTTGTGGTTTGGGCTTTTTCAAACGACTTAAACAAATAAGGAGAGAACAGTTCATCTTTCATCGTAACGGAAAGGCCTGCTATCCACTATTATGGCTTTTACGGATCATCTATCAGCGTCAAGATACAACCACTTAAACCACAAAAACTACTTGAACCACTTAAACGAAACAAAGCCATACCGCTACTATCAGGTCTATTTTTCATGGTCAGCACCCCTGCAAAAAGAATACACCTCATCGTCTCTAAAAACGATTTCTCAAATCAACAAGAAGCCTGTATCTTTACAAAAAAACATAGACCATGAAAAATATTTTAATACTCGTTTTAGCCAGTATCATCTGCTTATTTTCAGCTTGTTCCAACCCTGTCGATTCCAAAGGTTCGCTCAAAAAACCGACACAAGTGGCATCTAACAAGCCGATTCACAAAGTAACAGTAAAAGCCATTGGCAATACGATGGCAGAAATGGCATTTGACCTCAAAGAAATTAAAGTTCCCGCCAATTCTCGTATCGAACTATCCCTAATTAATGACGGTACCGCCCCTTCTATGCTGCACAATATCGTATTTGTAAAGTACGGAACGGCTGACAAGATAGGCTTAGATGCCATCAGTATGGCAAAAAACAATTTTGTACCCGATAGTCCCGACGTCATCGCTGCTTCAGCCTTAGCCAAACCAAGAGAAACGGTAAAAATGAGTTTTGATGCACCTGCTGTCGGTCAATACCAATATTTATGTACCTATCCAGGACACCATAAGATAATGCGAGGCGTTTTGACTGTCACTCCCTGAACCATATAAGAAATTTAAGTTTGATTAAAGTACATATAAGTTTGCCTATACCAACAAAAAAGTTTAGAGTATTAGAGCTTATTGGGACTAGTAAAAATAGTGACTGAATGAAGCCTTTTTTGGCTGGGCTGGCACACCAGTCGGACTGGCGACCCAGTTCGTAGCAGGGCTACGATGCTGAAAAAAAAGCAAAATTCAGGTGAAAAAGACGCATTTGACTGGCAGGCATTCCTGTTAAATCTGAAAATCCCAACAAACTCTTAAACAAAATTTGTATTTTTAGGTCTTATATAAGTTGTGGGTAGAACCAAGATGACTGCCCATCATTTTATTTAACTTTAAAAACCTTAATATGAAAAAAGGAATTCAGTTTAGTTTATGCTTGTTGTTAGGTTTGTTCTTTTCAGCAAGTGCTGTGTTTGGACAAGGCGTTGCAGGCGAGTGGGTAACGATTGATGATGATGGAAAAACAAAAAAATCTGTAGTGCAAATAACAGAAAAAGATGGCAAACTTTATGGACAAATCACGGAGCTTTTTAGAGGTCCCGATGAGGAACAAAATCCTATGTGTGAAGAATGTCCTGGTAAAAAGCAAAATACACCCATTATTGGCTTAGAAATGCTATATGGTTTGACCAAAGATGGTGAAGGCTGGGATAATGGAACGATTTTAGATCCCGAATCAGGCAAAGAATATTCTTGTCAATTGAACTTGAATGCTGATGGCACACTCAATGTACGAGGCTATATGGGCTTTTCCATGTTTGGACGTTCTCAGACTTGGCAACGTAAATAAGTAAGGGGACGATTTTAAGGGACGAAAGGGACGTTGTTAAATAACATCTCTATCAATCCTTTATAAAATCACCTAAAAAAAGAAGCCAAAGTCCTTAGTCGAATGATTAAGGGCTTTTTTTTTCGCAATTATTTATCAGTACTATAGCAATTGTTGATTATTGAGTTTTCTCTGCAATATTTCTTTCGATGCAAAGGTGCAAAGGTCACGCAAAGTTCGCAATGAATTAGAACGAAATTTCGCCTTGCGTTCTTTGCGCAACCTTTGCGAACCTTGCGTTTAACATGATATGAACCGCAAACAAAAAATGTGCTGGTCAACAATGATATAAAGACTATTCTTAAAAAAAACACGTTCTATGAAACGAGTGATGGTCATTGGCTGTGGTGCGGGGAAATCAACTTTTTCTAAGCGACTTCATTCTATTACAAAAATTGAAGTTATTCATTTAGACCAATATTATTGGAAGCCGAATTGGGTGGAATCTAATACGGAGGAATGGACAAAAACGGCTGAAGCCTTAATTCAAAAAGAGGAATGGATTATGGCAGAACGATGGACATACGCATTGAACGAGCCGATACCATTATTTATTTAGATTATTCTACCCTTCAATGTTTGTGGAGAATTACCAGACGAACTTGGAAATATTTTGGGCAAGAGCGACCTGATATGCACAATGAATGTAAAGAAAGATTTGACTTAGATTTCTATCACTATAGCAGTCCTATCTGAAAATAGAAAAAGTGTATCTCACGCAAAGGTCGCAGAGTTTTTCGCAAAGGTCGCAAAGAGATTGGTTTCTGTTGAGCTTTGCGGTCTTTGCGTCAAAATTCTTTGCGGTCTTTGCGTGAAAGAAAATTCCTGAACTGAATTAGGATTGCTATATGTCACAACTTACAATATAAGAAGAAGAAAAAAACTTTTGAAGAAATTAGATTCGCTAAAGCATTCTAAATCAATTGTTATTTTAAAAAATGATAAGGAGGTTTCTCAGTTTTTAAGCACACTTGGGGTTTAGGAATTGGTTTATTAGTGTATTGGGAAGTTAGGCTCTATGTTTGTGTAGTAGTGTGATAGGAAATTAGGCTCTTCAATATCCATTCATAAATGAAACCAAGAACGGTACTAAGAACCCGACAAAAACGTTTAGACCATTTAAGATAGCCTCGATAGTAGCGTTATACCAAAAAGAGCGTTGGCTTGTAGGGGCAGACCCATGTGTCTGCCCAAAAAGGCTTTTGGTATAGTAGCGGATAGCGAGACCCTGCGTCACGACGAAGCAATTGACCGTTCGCTCCTTATTTTTAGGGAATTAGCATAATAGGAATTATTTTCTTCATTAAACGAAATGAAGAGATACGAAGAATCAAAAACCACAGCACTACAGTACTAAGAACTACGTCACCAAGAATTAAGAAGCATTCTCATCATAAAGGACTCGTACCAATGTTTGTCCGACTGCTTTTAAGGTTTTGGTAGAGAGCTTATCCATGCTGTCTTCGTGGGTATGCCAATGGGGGAAAAATCCTTTTTCGGAAAATTGGTCGTATTGGATGATGTCGATGGTGGGGATGCCTGCTATGAGGTTGATGAAGTAGTGATCGTCTGTAATGGGATTGACTCGTTGGAAGGGGAAGTAAGAACGATAGCCGCTTTTGTGGGCTGCTTTCCAGACTTTATCAACGATGTTTCGGGCATACTTCATGGAGTGTCCTTCTTGATAAAAGACTGCATTTTTTGCGCCAACCATATCTAATAAAATTCCGTATTTGGCATCGTAGCCTGCGACGTGTTTGTTTTTAGACCAGTATTGGCTTCCCAAACAATAGGTTTCGCTTGTACCTCTACCATAATCTTCGACGTCCCAAAAAATAATGTCAATGCCTATCTCAACAGGATTTGCTTTTAATACTTTTGCAAGTTCCATTAATACGCCTACACCACTTGCGCCATCGTTTGCGCCCTCAATCGGTTCTTCTATGCGCTCTGTATCTTGGTCGGCAAAAGGTCGGGTGTCCCAATGTGCTGACAACATAATGCGTTCTTTGGCATCGGGATTGAAACTTGAAATGATGTTGTACATGGGTACTTTTTGACCAGTATAGACGGTTACTTCGCTTGATTGTACCATCACTTTGTCCGCATATTTTTTCATGCTGGCTTCCAACCAATCGGCACATTCTTTGTGTGTGGGTGTGCCTGGTACTCTTGGGCCAAAATCAACTTGTTTTTGGATGTATCCCATTGCGGTTTCTGCATTGAAGACAGGATAGTTGATTTCTGGCATTTTTGTAGGAGGTGGTGTTTGTGTAACAGGTGGCGTCGTGGTCGTGCTTTCTTGACAAGCGAAGAAGCAGCAGCCACAAAGTATTATTAGCAAAAAAAGTTTTCTCATGAGTTTTGATTTTTATCTCCTGAATATAGCGGTCCTATTTGAAAATAGAAAAAGTATGTTTCACGCAAAGGCCACAAAGTTTTTCGCAAAGGTCGCAGAGAAATCATTTCTTGTTGAGCTAAGAAGTTTTTTTGCATTTCTTTATGTGAAATAGAATCCCTAAAATGAATTAAGATTGCTCTCAGGTATTCCTTTATCTAATCCCATTTGTCTAATCTCTTCAAAAGAAATTCTTTGCTCATTTTTAGTGCCTTCTTGAAAAGCATTTAAATCTACTTCCATTTCCTGTTTTTGAATATACTCCAAAAAGGCTTCACCATATATTTCATAGTCAACCATTAAAAAAGTTGTTTCGCCTCTATCGTTTTTGACATATTGAATTCCTTTCATACCTTTAATTTTTAAAATCATCCATTCAACGACCAAGTTGTACCCTCTTTTCCGTCTTTAACAACGATGTTTAGGTTATTCAAAACATCTCGAATTTGGTCGGAAGTTCCCCAATCTTTGTTGGCTCTTGATGTTTTGCGAATTTCTAAAATTAAGTCCATCAATCCTTCTGCAACTTCGTTGTTGCCTGCTGTTTCTTCTTTGAGTCCTAAGATATTTTCTATAAAATCTTCAAAGGTTTTTTGCAAATAAACAAACGTCTCTGCATCCAAAGAATTTAAAGAAATTTGTCCATCTTTGTAAGAGTTGATTTTTTTAGACAAATCGAATAAACGGGCAATTGCTTGTGGCGTATTGAAGTCATCATTCATATTGTCAAAGGCTTGTTGGCATAAGTCTTTGACTTCTTTTACTTCCGCTTCTACCACCTTGTCGTTATTGCCATCGTGTGCCAATTTCTTTAAGGCATCATAGGCGTTCATCAAGCGATAAAATCCTTTTTCAGAGGCTTGTAAGGCGTCATTAGAGAAATCTACTTCGCTTGCATAGTGCGATTGTAACATAAAGAAACGAATCGTCATTGGGCTATATCCTTTTGTTAGTAAAGGATGATTGCCTGAAATCAATTCATGAGGTAAAAAAGAATTGTTTAAGGACTTACTCATTTTTGTTCCGTTGACTGTCAGCATATTGCTGTGCATCCAGTAACGAACAGGCTCTTCGCCATCGGCAGCGACAGACTGTGCGATCTCACATTCGTGGTGTGGGAATCTCAAGTCCATGCCTCCACCATGTATGTCAAATTTTTGTCCCAAGTATTTGGTACTCATGACAGAACATTCTAAGTGCCAGCCTGGAAATCCAACGCTCCAGGGTGAATTCCATCGCATAATGTGTTCGGGACTCGCTTTTTTCCAGATAGCAAAATCTAATGGATTGCGCTTTTCAGACTGTCCGTCCAATTCTCTGGTATTAGAACGTAAATCTTCGATTTTTCGTCCGGAGAGTTTGCCATATGGATGGTTTTCGTTGTATTTTTCTACGTCGAAATAGACAGAACCATTTGATTCGTAGGCATAGCCATTGTCTAAAATGCGCTGAATCATCTCAATTTGCTCCAATAAGTGTCCCGTTGCAGTTGGCTCAATGCTTGGTGGAATCGCATTGAATAGAAGCATGACTTGGTGGAATCCGTTGGTATATTGTTGAACGACTTCCATGGGTTCTAAATTCTCTAATCGTGCTTTTTTAGCAATTTTATCTTCCCCTTCATCGGCATCATTGACCAAGTGACCCACATCGGTAATGTTGCGAACATAGCGTACTTTGTAGTTTAAATGGGATAAATAACGATATACCACATCAAAAGAAACAAAGGCACGGACATTTCCTAAGTGTACATCACTGTACACAGTAGGTCCACATACATACATTCCGACAAAAGGCGGATTGAGCGGTTCAAAAACTTCTTTTTTGCGAGAAAGACTATTGTATATTTTTAAAGATTTTTCCATAGTGGATTGATTTGATTCTGTGATTGGGGTATTTTTCGTATCCATAGTAATTAAGTAGTCTGACAAATTTATCTTAACATCTGATGATGGCTTCTTTTTGCCATCTACTTCGTTAAAAAATCTCGTCATAGCTATGGCTATGTCGAAGCGTCGAACCGCTCCATTTTTTGCCTCTCATCGCAAATGTAACCTTAATTCTGTCACACTACTTGAGCTTTTAATTCCAATTAAAAATCTTATTGCCCATTCTATCCCATTGGCTTTTGACTTTTAATCTTCCGTTGAGGTATTCCGCTTCCATTTGTTGGATGCCGTTGTCGTGGAAAGTGAGCCATTCGCCGTCTTTGGTTTGGTTGTTTAGGTAGAAGCCTCTTTTTTTGAGCTGTCCATTTTCGTACCATTCTTTGTAATCTCCTTGTCGTACTCCTTTATGATTGATTTGTTCCAATCTGGATGGTTTGCCGTTTTTGTGATAGAAAAGGATGGTTTTTATTTCAATATCCTCATCGTATTTTACCTTTAATTTAGGCTTTTTGTTGGCATAAAACTCGTTGCGATTGCCTGTGAAATTTCCCTGGTGGTATTCGATAATTTTGTGTGGGAATCCATTGGGATGGTATAGGTAAAAAATGCCATCAATTTTTCCATCTACAACTTCAAATTGTTCTTTGAGCATACCTTCTTTGAAGTAGTTGGTACATGTGCCTATAAAATTTGGCGGAAATGGATTGTTTTGCTCGTCTTTGAAAAAGTAATAAGGATTTTGCTGTACGAAGTTGTAAAGATTCTCAATGATTTGTGGATGTAAGGATCGGTATTTGTCATTAAATCGCTTTAGTATTGCCGCTGCTTTGTAAAGTTCTGTATCAAAAGTATTGTCGTTGGTTGTAAAGTATTTCTTGTTTGCCAAGTAAGTCTCATGAACTTCTGTCAATATATGCGCCATATCAGGCATATTCATATCTGATAGGCCTTGTATGAGTAAAGACATGTAGTTTTTTTGAGGACTACAATAATACTTTATAAAGCCACTATATTGCATGATTTTATCAAGTTCACTCCAGAAGTAGAGTGTTTTTTGCTGTTTTGATAAGCATTTAAAAGTATTTATATCAATAGATTGATCTTTGAGTGTAATCGCTAAATCTTGGCAAACAAGGGTAATTAATTCCTTTTTAGAGGAAGTAAAAAAAGTACTTTTAGTAATAGAAGTAAGGTAATGATTTTCAGTGTTAAAAGTTGCAAATATCTTTTCCATAATTTTAGGGGAAAAAGGGGTCGTATTATACGGATTCATGGTGTTTTTGGTTAATATTTTTTAGTGTAATTAAGATTAAGGTTAAGAACATGGGTATCCTATTATAAATGCTGTTATGCGTTCATTTAAGGCATAGAAAGACCATAAAGATTCAGTAATACAAATTGTGAGCAACTTCTGTATTAAGAATAATTATTTAGTATTGAGGAAATACTAAAAACGAAGAATTTTTGTGTAGTTTAAGAGTTTGTTAAGACATAATATCCTGTAAATTAAATAAATATACTTTATTTAAAAAGACAATTTATTTAATTTACAGCGTACTTGGGAACATTCACTAGTTAAATTAAACTATTCTTAAGCAATTGGTTTAGATGATAATAAAGCGATGGCTTGTTCAGGGTTTTCAACTTCTATAATAAGTTGTTGGTAATCTGCATCATCTAAATCAATAATGATTGTATTCTCTTTATTGACCACATCCCAAAAAATCTTATTACCTTCTAAATGATAGGTTCCAGCAGTGATGAGAAAGGGAATGCTTGTGCCTGGGGCACGCCAACCTTTCCACGATTGAGAAATAGCATCTAAATCTTGATAAGCTTTTTTTATGTTATCAATGGGAATGCGTAAGCTACTTTTAAACGCCCAAAGTTTGTGTAAACCTTGCACATCAAAGACAAAATGATTGTCTTCTTTCGTAATTTTTACCATTAAAATTGCTTTTGTATGTAAATGATATAAGGGTAGTTTGTGAGCATTATATCTGTTACATGGTATTGTTCCCAAAACAGCAATATTGTAAATGTTATTCCAATATTACTGCAATTTATGGCAAAAAGTGGAAAAGTACAAGTAAAAAAGTGTTTTCATTTGTATATTTCTATCTTATAAAAGAAAATAAACTATTGTATATTTTTTGTAGTTATGTTTTTTAATTGATAGATAGAAATAGCTGTATATTAATATTTTATGTTGTTTTTTTGTGCATTTGCTTGTAATGATATAAGTTATATTAGTTTGTTTTATTGCATATGAGTTGTTTAGCCGTTTGGTAGGGGTACAGACCATGTAGGATAGACTCGATAGTAGCGGAATGGCAAGTAGTTTTTGTGGTTTTGTGTTTTTTATAGTTTTTGTGGTTGTAGTGTTTACAAAGGTTGATTTGCTTGCCATATTAGCGGATAGCGAGCGCATGTGTGACGACGAAGCTCCTGACCTTTCTCTCCTTATTGTAATAAATTATGATTCAGTGTTTTCTATATTGTAGAGTTTGCCTTTTTCGGAGAGGAGGATGGCGATGGATTGGGTGCTGGGAATTTTGGAAAAAATGATGATGGCGATGACGGTGATGGGCACACTTAGAATCATACCGTTGATGCCCCAAATTGCGCCCCAAACGGATAGGGCGATGATGACAACCAATGGACTAATATTAAGGGAGTTGCCCATGACTCTTGGTTCAATCAGATTGCCGACGACGAGCTGTATTGCACCGACTACGCCCAAAACGAGTAGGGGATGGGAGTAGTCGCCAAATTGTAGGAGGGCAAAGATGGCGGGAAAACCTGTAGCGATGAGAGAACCAATGTTTGGAATAAAGTTGAGGATGAACATGAGAAATGCCCAAAAAACGGGGGCATCTACGCCTATACAAGATAAGGCTACAAATGATACAAAGGCGGTGAGTAGGCTTACAAGGCTTTTGAGGGTAATGTAGCTACCAATAGAATAGTTGATTTCGCCTAAAATATTTTTAATACGATTGTAGTTTTCTTTTTTGGCTACCATTGCTTCAAGTTTTGGGGTAAACAGAGCTTCTTCTGAAAGCATAAAGAGTGTGTACAAAATAATCATCAAGGTGTCTCCAAAAATATTGGTGAGGGCATTGATGACGCTCATAACAATGGTGGTGAAGTTAAAATCTTTGAAGGTGCTTTGGGCAATGATTTTTAAATCAATCGCAAAGGTGATATTTATTTTCTCTATGATGTAATTGACGTTTTTTTCGTACAGTGGTAAAGATTCTGATAATTCTTGAATATTGTTGTACAACATGCGTCCTGTCAAAAAACAAAATAAGATGATAATACAAAAGGCAAGTGTATTTGATAGCCAAGTGGACATTTTGTTTTCAATCAAAGGTATTTGATTCAATAAACGGGCGATGGTTTTGATGATAAACCAAAGAAATAAAGCTAATACAATGGGAACTAATTGTTGTTGTGCGTAAATTAAGCCAATTATCACAAGAGCAAGGATGACGAGTAGGGAGGCGACTTTGGTAATGCGACTGGTGTGTGTAGTACTTTGTGGTTGTTTCATAATGTTTAGGTGATGAATGACAAGTGACCGGCGACAGGTGGCGAGTGACGATACTCATCCCTTGTCACTCGCCCCTAAAAACAAATTAAGTGGTGTACAAATTGGTGAAGGAAATATCTACTTCTTTTTTACCAAAATAAAAATGGGTTAGGTCGTTAAATCTTACAATTCTAAGATGGAATTTTTCGTCGTTTTTATAAATCCATTGATGGGCTTCAACGGGCATTTGTTCGTTCAAAAATATCTTTCCTTTGGTATAATGGTGCAACTGAAATTCGAGGGCTTTATAATTGAGTTCGGTAGGTGGTGCTTGTGGGGTGAAATTCATTTTTTGAGCCTCTCCCAAATTTAATTCAATTTCGATGTAAGGCGTATAAATTGCTTTGTTTTGTTCAATATATAAAAGTATTTCTTTGTTGGTATGATCGACCAATTGCAACTGTTTGTCCGTGTATCCATTGTTCCAGTCGTATTGGGTACTGTATCGGACTTCATAGGTGCTTTGCTCGTAATCTACAATATCATTGACAGATAATTCGCTGATTTTTAAGTCCGCCGCATTGAGTTGTTTGGGCGTTTGGCGACGTACATTTTCTATCTTTTTTTTGCCTTCTGCGTCAAATTCGCCCTCTACCAAATAGTCAGAAATACCTAAGTATTTTTCAATCTTGTATTCGATTTCTTTGAGGGTATAACTATCTACTTCATTTAGAGCCAGTACAGCAATGTCTTTGCCACCTTGAATTTTGGCTCTTAATTGGTAGAAATAGGAGGTTCTGCCTTCGCTATTGCGTTTAGCGACCTCTTTTACATAAAACTGCTCCAATTCTTTGACATCAATTTTTTGATTGCCTTTGAGCCAGGGAAGTGGGCGGTGTTTGAGGGTAAAATAGCCATCTTTAATGGCAATCATGGTGCGATTGAGAAAGAGACATGCGGTATAATATGCCATACTCACCCCTGCTCCTAAATGAACGAGAGGAACAAGGTAAGCAATAATTGGAGCACTGGAAGAAGCAAAAAGCGCACCATACCAAAATAACAAAAATCCGTTCCAAGCAATTGAAAATAAGAGCATTATAAAGGCGGATGGATGAAACCATTTGTAAGAGAGTTCAAAACCAAATTCGTCTTCTATAAGTTGTATTTTATCGTCGTTTGCCATGTAGTTTAGTATATTGGTAAATTAGGGAATTGATTAAGGGGGACGACGTTATTGTGACGAAAGGGACGTAGTAATTACCTTATTATCAATTCTTTACAAAATTTTTAATGTGCATCTACCCACTTTAGGCTCGACAAAACCTGACCAAAAAACAAAGAGACTCCACAAAAAACTAACGCTTCTTTTTGCCCCCACTACGCTTCGTAATTTTCTTATTTTTTGCTTTAACTTTACGCTTCCAAGAACCGCCCAAATTGGTTTTGAGATTCTTTTCTTTTTTCTCGTGGAATGCGCCTTGCGTTTGTTTTAAAGACGTATTTTTTAGATAATTTTTATCTCCCTCCATTTTCGGCATTTCTTCCTCCAATAATTCGGTTGAAATGACCAAACCTTCAGGTAAATCTTGTATTGGAATATTTTTTTGCATCAATTCCTCAATCGCCATTTGTTGCGCTGCTTGTTCGTCCGTTACAAAAGAAATAGCGATTCCCTCCTTATCCGCCCGTCCTGTTCGCCCAATTCTGTGCATATAATCGGCAGGCGTTTCAGGCATATCTGAGTTGATGACATGCGAGACTTCCACGATATCCAAACCCCTCGAAATAATATCCGTCGCAATCAATACCCGATGCGTTCCATCTTGAAAACGCTCAACGGTTTTGAAGCGATTATTTTGCGATTTATTTGAATGAATAACGCCAATTTCTTCGGGAAATTTTTCAATCAATAATTTAAATAATCTATCTGCCAATCGTTTGTTACCAACAAAGACAAGCACTTTGTTAAATTCCTCTTTATCTTGAATCAGAATTTCAAGCAAATTCGCCTTCGTAAAGAAATTAGGAACGTGATAGACTTGTTGGTTGATTTGTTCCAACGGCGTACCATGCGCAGCGATTTCGATTTTTTGTACAAGTGTAAAAAACGTATCAATAATCTCATCCACTTCTTTGGTCAAAGTCGCTGAAAACATCAAATTCTGTCGCCTCTGTGGAAGCAAATCCAAGACCGTCGTTAATTGAGACCTAAAGCCCAATTGCAACAACTCATCCACCTCATCAATTACAAATTTTTTGATGGCTTTTAAGCGCAATGCCCCATGCATCACCAAATCCACCAGTCGCCCAGGCGTTGCCACCAAAATATCAAGTCCTTCATAGACGATTTTTTTCTGCGTATTGATATTTGCGCCACCATATACACCAGCGACTCTAACGCTCATATAAGTCGTTAGCTGCTCAATTTCCTCTACGAGTTGTTTGACCAATTCCCGAGTCGGCACGATGATTAAAATGCGAGGGTGTCGCTCCTTAGAGAAGGTCAAAAGCCGCAACAATGGGAGCAGATATGCAAAGGTTTTACCCGTTCCAGTTTGGGCGATTCCCACGACATCTTTGCCCGACATAATTACGGGAAAAGCCTCTATCTGTATGGGTGTTGGTTGTACATATCCCAAGTCTGCCAATGCGTTTCGCAAGGGTTTGTTTAAGTTCAAGTCATCAAAAGTCACAATTCTTCATTTTATTAAGTAATAAATTCACGATTTTAGACAAAGAGATTTTTCTACTCTATGAGGCAACAAATGTAGGCGATGTAGTGCATCAAGAAAGCTTTTTAACGAAATAGATTGGAAAATATCACAGCCTAAAGCGTTAAGTTGTTTTTTTATCATTGCTAAAAAGCAAAGTTACGGATTTTGTTTGAGGGTTGTGTTTTTTTAGGAGAGAACGGTTTGTCTTTCATCGTGATGGAAAGTCCCGCTATCCGTTACTATACCAAAAGCCAGGCTTATATTTGCCCTTCTTTTTGGTATAACACTACTATCGGGTCTATTTTGGGTGGTTGGTGGGGTTTTTCTTTTGGGGGCTTTTCGGTTCTGGTGTGGAGACGCATTCAATGCGTCTTTACTTTTTTGGTTTTGATGTTGAGACACACGGTCGTGTGTCTTTACGGTTTGGGGTTTTTTTTTGGTTTTTTCGGTTCTGGCGTGGAGACGCATTCAATGCGCCTTTACTTTTTGGTTTTGTTGTTGAGACACACGGCTGTGGGGCTTTACTTTTGCAGTTTTTTTGTGGTTTTTTCGGTTCTGGCGTGGAGACGCATTCAATGCGTCTTTACTTTTTTTGGTTTTGTTGTTGAGACACACGGCTGTGGGGCTTTATGGTTTATGGTTTGGGTTTTAGGATGCCGTTGTTTTTTTGGTGATTTTGATGAGTTGGGTGGGGTTTTTATCTCTGTTTAGTTCTCTTATGAGTTCGTCGGGGTAGTGTTGATAGGTTTCGCCCCACCATCTTTTGATTTTGCTGTCCCATATTTTGTAGCCTTTGGGGACGCCTTTGCCTACAAATCGGCTTCGTTTTTTTCCCATATGGTTATACAACCTGTTTTGATTGTTTTTTAGTTCCCTCTTATTGCTTTTTTGAAATTACTTTGTTTTGGAAAGTTTGTGGTGTAAGCCTTGATTTTTT
>Ga0209185_1001999_pt1 | contig 15475 bp, 16 predicted proteins | sample SidtaG_2_FD_187425 | JGI IMG/M metagenome (GOLD analysis project Ga0209185, IMG submission 187425) | Marine algal microbial communities from Sidmouth, United Kingdom - Sidmouth_Asex2 metaG (SPAdes) (version 2) | ecosystem: Host-associated > Algae > Red algae > Unclassified | place: Sidmouth... | reverse complement strand
TACCCAGCGTAATTATACCCGACTGACTTGTCTCGATATAGGGTAATAGTAGCACATGATGTGAAGACAATAATTCTGATAATTCTGCTTCAGAGACATGCTTGTTAATGTAGGTAATTTTAGAATTATTAATATCTAAAGTATCACCTGAGCCTGCAATTGTTACGTTGTGGATGACGTCCGATTCTGCTGCTTTTATAACTAAATCATAACCTTTATAAGCCTTCATTCTACCGACGAATAGAAATTTCATATCCTCACTATGTTCTAATCTATGTTCAGCATCAGATGCAAGAATAGGGTGAGGAAGGGTAGTGTATTTTTCGCTTTGCTTAGGATTATCTGTCGTTGCTATTTCTTTCTGATGCTCTGTAAGAAATATGACTTTATCTGATACGGACATCTGTAGTCTTTGGATAAGCTCTGTCATCCCGTTTCTCTCTCCGATATGTGTCTTGTAATCATGTATGGTAGTGATAACAGGTATGCCAAGTACACCTGCCCATATAGCAATGATAAGATTCCACGGATGGAACACGGGCAAGTAGACAATTACCTCTTGAGAATCATTGTATTCTCTAAGAAGGGAAGATGCTTTAAAGAAGAACAGTATTGATTTATATATAAAAGAAAATTTTCCCGAGTAGGTATCTATGGTTCTATCTACATGTGTAAAATCTTTATTGGCTTCTTTACTGGTAATGATTATGCAATCTCCCTTAGATAGAGATCTCGCTATAGCCGCCGCATAGGTGGTGCTACCTGTACGTGTGAGAGAAATAAATAATATCTTCCTACCTTGGTCTGACAAATGATATCTAATTAATTGTGGTAAAAGTAATAACAATCATCGGTACACGTCCAGAAGGGATAAAGACAGTGATGTTACATAAGAAATTATCGCAGGATAATGGCTTTGAAGCATTACTTTGCTCTACTGGTCAGCATCGAAGTTTGTTATATAATGCTATAGGAGATTTTGATGTAGAGGTAGATATTGAGCTTAATGCTATGGCAGAAAATATTTCTATGGCTGACCAGCTGTCATATATGATAAGGCATCTTCAACTTATAGTCACCGAGCATAAACCAAACTTAATAATTGTACAAGGTGATACTCTCTCGGCATACTGCGGTGCCATGGTCGCTTTCTATAATAAGATAAAATTAGCACATATCGAAGCAGGCCTAAGAACCCATGATAAGAATTCTCCATTCCCTGAAGAGATCCACCGCAAGTATATAGATGATGTAGCTGACTATCATTTTGCACATTCAGATGCAGCATTACAAACTTTACTGAATGAAGGTCACACTACTGATCATGTTCACATGGTGGGTAATACGGGCATAGATGCTTTATTACATATTAATCAAGAATTAGAGAAAGGTAATTTGTCTCCGAATATAGAATTGCAAAATCTTGTAAATACAATAAAGCCTAAGCAGAAGTTGGGCTTACTTACAATGCACAGACGAGAGACGGTAGGAGATAAGCAGAAAGAAATAATGAACAGCATTGTTACATGTGCTGACAAGTGTGACATGACAATCATATGTCCAATGCACCCTAATCCGATGATGGATAAAATATACAAGCAATACGAGGAGCATCCAAGAATAAAATTCATCAAAGCATTAGACTACAAGTCTATGATATGGCTCATGTCTCAAGCTGATATTATCTATAGTGATAGTGGAGGTATACAAGAGGAAGCACCTTATTTAGGCAAGTGTGTTGTTGTACTTAGAGTGCTAACGGAACGACAGGAGATGATTGATGTTGGAAATCATGTATTGTTCTGTAAAGATAGTGTATTGGAGGATAGTAAACGGATAATTGGTCAAGGGCAAAATCTTGTTACACCTTATGGTGATGGTAATGCGGTTAAGAAGATTGTTGAGGTACTCATTCTATCTTGATGAATTAAACTTATTGTATAAATGATATCGAAAGAAACTATTGAATAAATATTACTGTAATATTAGAACTATGACTAAGAGACAAAAAATAGCGGACACACACATTGGAACTATTGAAAAGAAGTATGGTAAAGATTTTGGAGTGAAATCGGATAAGCATCTTGAAACCTACTTAAAAGAGAAAGGATATCCTTCTTTGTCTAAATTAATTAAATCCAACAAGGACGAAGAAAAAGCAAGTGTCAAAAAGTAATTCAATAATTTCAACAGCTCAAGATCTATAAAGGAGATTTGTATTTATTAATAATGAGGTCCTTCGAAAAAATTTAGCAATAAACCTCCAATATATTATCTTCTTAATTCAACAAGAAGAAGAGTACGAGCTTCTTGGGACAATCACTTATTCTATCTATAAAAATTTAATACTTTATACAACATCAATAATTGAAGGCTTATTAATTCATACGTTCAAGAAATTACTTGATGATGGAAAAGTAAGTCCAAAATCAATGAAAGCATCAAAAAATTTTAAGGAAATAAAAGAAATCTATAAAATTGATAGCTCCGAATCAATTATATCAGGCAAACTAATTAGAGGGAATGAAAAATTCACAAGAAGAACAAGTTTCCATGATGTAATTCAAGCATCGAAGAAGGCTAAGATAATAGATAAAACCTTACTTGCCGAAATCGATGAATTGAGGGAAAAGAGAAATAAAATTCACCTTGCTGGTTTAAACATTGTTGATGATTATTATTCTAAAGGAGAAGTAGATGCTGTCTTTGATTTAGCACAAAGATTTACAACTGCAATAGAAAAAATACTGATCTAATATATTAGCTACTACGAATATATATCGAAGGAGGTACATCCACGAAAATAATTGAAGCTCTAAAGAAGGATTTATCTTAACAGACTGTCGCGGCATCTAAAACCGCTTGTAGAATTTTTCTCCCTCTGTTCGATATAAAATAGGAGAAAGCCGCATTAACCTATTTTTCATATCGACTGAAAGGAGATATCTTTTATAATCTTATGCGACACCGTAAAATAAATATTGAAAGTCAAAAGTCTAAGGAAAAGTAAGAATGTCTAAATGTGCTATTTGGGACGTTCAATAAATTACAACTGACTTCCATTTGCTCTTGCTTTCTCTGTGAGTTTCTTCAAGAAAGGACTTGCGAAAATAAAATCGTGAAGGATTTCATTTGTTTCATTTAATACTTGGTCTTTATTCCCTTGCCAAGCTAATTTGCCTTCATGTAGTAGACAAATGTTTTCGCCTATTTCCATTACAGAATTCATATCATGTGTATTGATAATCGTTGTAATGTTGTTATCGTCTGTGATATTAGAAAGTAGTTCGTCTATTGTTATAGCTGTCTTAGGATCGAGGCCTGAGTTCGGTTCATCAGCGAATAAGTACTTCGGATTAAGTACGATAGCTCTGGCTATACCTACCCGTTTCTGCATTCCTCCTGACACTTCAGAAGGATATTTATTATTACTACCCTCTAAGCTTACCTGCTCAAGACAATAGTCTACACGATCTTTCTTCTCTTTTTTGGTCTTTTTAGTGAACATATCCATAGGGAAACGGATATTCTCTTCTACTGTCATAGAGTCAAATAAGGCATTACCTTGGAAGAGCATACCTACTTGCATTCTGAGTGTCAGCAATTCATTCTTTGATAGACTAAATAGGCTTTTGTCATCGTACCATACATTACCATCTGTAGGCTCGAATAGACCGACGAGTAGCTTCAGCAAGACAGTTTTTCCAGCACCACTCTTTCCTATAATAAGATTAGTCTTACCAGGCTCAAAAGTAAAGTTGATGCCTTTGAGAACTTCTTGATCTCCGAATGATTTGAATATGTTATCAGCTCTTATCATTTGCGCTTATATTAAGATGACTGCAAGTAAATAATCAGCTATGAGTATGACGATAATACCATAGACAACAGCCCGTGTACTGGCTTGTCCGAGTTCTATACTGCCGCCTTTGACAAAGTATCCTTGGTACGCTGCAATGGATGTAAGTATGTAACCAAACACTAAAGATTTGATATACATCATCCACACATTCCATGGTCTCCAGAAAGATCTTAAACCTTCTACAAATTCTTCATGAGAATAGGATCCAGAATATATGACAGCAAAGTAGCCACCAGCGATACTGAATATAGCTGCTACAGAAACCAATAATGGAATGACTAATAATACAGCAATTATCTTAGGTAGCACTAAGTATGACGCTGTATTGACCCCCATGATTTCCATAGCATCTATATGTTCTTTCTGCCGCATACCGCCTATCTCAGATGCGATATTAGACCCTACTTTTCCGGCAAGGATAATAGAAGAGAAGGTCGCTGCCAATTCGATGATGGTCATATCTCTGACGATATAACCGATATAATATTTAGGTATAAATGTACCACTGAGCTGATATACAAACTGTACTGCAGTAACGGCTCCTATGAATACGTTAACGACAAAAATGATCATAAGTGATCCGATACCGATATCATACATCTGGCGTATCGTCTCCTTATAGTACATGCTCATGTTCTCTGGCTTATGGAATATTCTTCCATGCCATCTTATGAATTTTCCGATATGATATAGTATGCCGATGTCTATTAGTTTTAACTTGTCTTTTGTAAAATTATATCTTATCTATTGCTTTAGATAGATCTGCAATTAAGTCTTCTATGTCTTCTATGCCTACGCTTAACCTGATTAGAGAATCTGTCAATCCAATCTTTAGTCTGTCCTCTTTGGGTATAGACGCATGAGTCATTGAAGCAGGATGACCGATCAATGATTCTACGCCACCCAATGATTCTGCAAGAGCAAATAGCTTAGTAGATTTAAGTATTTTCTTAGCAGCGCCAAAGGTATTTTTCTTAAGATCAAAAGATATCATCCCTCCAAAATTCGACATTTGTTTTTTGGCTATTTTATGATTGGGATGTGTCTTTAATCCTGGATAATATACTTTAGATACTTTCTTGTGATTATTTAAAAATACAGCGATTTTTTTCGCATTAGTACAAGCTCTATCCATTCTTACATGTAAGGTCTTAATACCCCTAAGCATAAGAAAACAATCTTGTGGTCCTGGAACTGCTCCTGATGCTTTTTGTATAAAAAACATTTTATCTGCAATTACCTTACTCTTAGTTATAACGGCTCCCATAACTACATCAGAATGTCCACCCAAATACTTAGTACAGGAATGCCATATAATGTCGGCACCGAGGTTCAATGGATTCTGTAGATACGGCGATGCAAATGTGTTATCAACAACGACCTTTACTTTATGCTTTTTGGCGATGTCGCAGATAGCTTTGATATCTATAATATTGAGCATAGGATTCGTCGGAGTCTCTATGCAGATATATTTTGTTTTATTATTGATATATGGGATGATATTCTCAGGGTCAGACATATCGATAAAGTGAGCCTTAATATTAAACTGCTCATAAGATTGTGTTATCAATCTGTAAGAACCGCCATAGATGTCATCTGTACCTATTATCTCATCACCACTTGAAAGCGTTTTCATGACAGCATCTAATGCTGCCATCCCGCTGGAGAAGCATATGCCATACTTCCCATTCTCTAATGCAGCAAGACTGCTCTGTAAAGCATCTCTCGTCGGATTACTTGTACGAGCATATGCATAACCTTTGTTATCTCCTGGTGCCGCCTGTACGTAGGTAGATGTCTGAAAGATAGGTGTCATAATCGCCCCCGTAGATGGGTCTGGTTCTACACCTGCATGGATTGCTTTAGTTCCGAATTTCATTAGGGTGTAAAAATAGGACTTATATATCTACTGTACCGATAATATTGTATACGATGTACTGCAAAAACATAAGTATTTAGCTATAAAATTGGATAACTGCCAATTCATAACTTCTTCATTATTTATTATATTTAGAGCTATATAAAATAAAGATGAAGCATAATTGTGTCAATGAGGAATCTAATTCATCAATAGAAACAAAGTATTTGCTATCTACAACTGCAAATAGAGATAGATTACTTGAATCTATAGACCAAGTAGCAACTGGTAAAACTAGAGAGGTAGATAATGATCTTTCTCAAATTATAAAGAGCAAGGAAATTATCAACTACAATAAAACTACATCATAAATAAAAAAGTAATTGAAAAAACTCTTTGCTTGTCGTTTAGGAATTTAGATAAATTCTATAGGATACTCAAAAGCAACATGTAACACATGAGCTTAAATCAAACCATTGCCCAAAGACTCCGCGAACTCTTCCTTAATGGAGAATGGATAACCAACACCAATTACAAAAAGCTACTCATTGATATAGATAAAGACTCAGCACTACAAAAAGTGTCTGACCTAAATACAATCGCCGAATTAACGTATCACATCAATTACTATTTAGAAGGACTTAATAATGTATTCAGAGGAGGTGCTTTAGAAATTAGAGATAAGTATAGTTTTGATATTACACCTATCCACTCTGAGGAAGACTGGCAAGAGTTAGTTAATAATCTAATATCCAATGCTGAGCAATTTATAAAGCATGTGGAGGCTATGACTGAAGAAAAGCTACTCGGACCTTTTATAGAAGAACAGTATGGTACTTATCTTCGTAACATAGAAGGTGTGATAGAACATGGTTTCTATCACTTGGGACAGATGGTTATTATTAAGAAGATGATTGTTTAACCTTGAGGGTTAATAAAAATCTGCCCGTTGAATTATCTAAAAGCCTGTAGCCTTGCGTAAAAATATGACAGTTTAAAAAACGAAAAAATTAAAATACACCCTACTAAAGAATCAAAAACAATATGATCAATATTGTGAAACTTTAGAGGGTTTGACATAAGATTACAAAATCGCCTATGACGATGAGATAGATTTGTTATCTCTATTAATCAGTGAATATAATGATAGGATTATGGAGCAGTATAATCTTGATTTAGATCCCGTAGATCTGATAATTGATTTATTGGCTGAGAATAACGTATCACAACTTGAGCTTTCTAAAAGAATAGACGTATCACCTCAGCTGATAAATGATGTTATCAAATACCGAAGAGAGATTACTAAAAGCTTAGCTTATAAACTATAAGATGAATTTAAATTAAAATACACAACTTTTCTTAAGCCGTATAAACTGAAAAAAGCGAGCTAATCGTTAGTTGTTATTTAGTATAGAACGTATTTTAAATTTATTTATCTATTCTATTTTTAGTCGTTAAAAGAACTTTTTTACTGCACGTGCTATTCTTAGATAATAAATATAGGTTTCTATCACTTGGGACAGATGGTTATCATTGAGAAGATGATAGAAGGATAATCTTTATAAAGAAATGTATATGATAGATTTAGTAATTGGAAAAAAGATGGAAAGATTTATTTTATTTATAATAACATTATTTATTAGTCTCATCGCTACTTCACAAGACCAAACGATAGGATTACTTTCTTATAAAAGGCATTTGGCTTCAGACGGGTATACGCTTATATACCCAAGGCAACAATCTTCAGTATTTCTAATCAACAATTGCGGAGAGATTGTACACGAATGGGAAGATGATGATCTCTATGTTCCTAATAATGCAGTATATCTGTTAGATAACGGTAATTTATTAAAATGTAAAAAACATAATGATGGACCTATTGGATCGGGAATTGGAGAATACATTGTAGAAATAGTTTCTTGGGATAATGTACCCCTATGGTCTTATGAACTGAATACGGAAAATGAGAGATTGCACCATGATGTAGAAATGCTACCAAACGGCAACATACTAATGATCGCTTGGGAAAGAAAAAGTCGAGATGAAGCTATAGCGAGTGGGAGGTCAGAAGCAAAACTAACTAATAACGTACTGTATCCAGATTATATATTCGAAATTAATCCACAGAATAATGAGAAGGTTTGGGAGTGGCATGTATGGGATCATTTGATTCAAAATATAGATTCTACTAAGTTGAATTTTGGTAGTGTAGAACAACATCCAGAATTAGTTGATATTAATTATGTAGAAAACACAGGTTCTTTAGATTGGGATTGGATGCATACTAATGCGATAGATTATCATGCTGGCCTAGATCAGATAATGCTTTGTGTACCCTACTTTAATGAGGCATGGATTATAGATCATTCAACAAGTACAGAAGAGGCGGCAGGACATAGTGGAGGATTATATGACAAAGGTGGTGATCTTTTATATAGAATCGGTAATCCGCAGTCTTATGGACGAGGATCAGAAGACGACAAGATTTTGTTTTTTCCTCATGACACGCATTGGGCTAATGAGTTTATAGATTCCACACATTCTAATTATGATGACATTGTAATTTTTAACAACAAGAACAGTAATAGAACATCTTCTATGGAAATCTTTGATAATCCATGGAATCAAGATAGCAGTCGTTACAATCTAGTAAATGGATTGTATCTACCTACTTCATTTACTAATTCTATATACCATCCTCAGCCGACTAAATTTTACTCAAGTGGACTTTCTAGTGCACAAGTATTGCCTAATGGCAATATACTTGGATGTAGTGGGGGACAAGGATACCTTTTGGAGCTGAGCCCCACTAATGAGATTGTATGGGAATATAAGGTCCCACTAAAGTTAGGTGCTAGAGCTCCTCAAGGTACATTAATTGGTTATTTTCAGAATCTTACATTTAGAGCCTTTAAGTATCCTGTTTACTATTCTGCTTTTGAAGGGAAAGATTTATCTCCCAAGGGTCATATAGAAATTGACCCTAACATTAGCTTCTGCGATAGTCTTACATCTTCTATCGATTTGATTTCTTCTGATGTAAATGTATTTCCTAATCCAGCAACTACGGAACTACGTATCGAATGGCATAACAACAAAGTACATGGCATTTCAATAATAGATTTATTAGGTAAGCAATTATTTGATACTCAGACTCAGAACAATTTTGAGCTTGTCGATATATCTACATACACACCGGGAGTATATATAATTATTATTAATCAGACTTTCAAGAAATTGTTTGTTGTAAAGTAAACCCTGTACATTGATAGGTCTTTTCTATAACTCTTTACAAGCCTTCACAATATCATCAATACTTAATCCATACTTATCCAATAGCTGAGTAGGTGTCCCACTCTCACCGAAGCTATCATTAACAGCGACCATAGCCATAGGGGCAGGGTTGTGTCTCGCTAATACACCAGCGATACTTTCTCCCAGTCCACCATTACGTTGGTGCTCTTCTGCAACGACACATTTACCTGTTTTCTTGACAGACTTGATTATTGCATCTTCGTCAAGTGGCTTGATTGTATGTATATTGATGAGTTCTACACTCATACCTTCAGCTTCTAATTTCTTAGCAGCTTCTACAGCATACCAAAGCATATGTCCAGTGGCTACAAGTGTGATATCAGAACCTTCATTCATTAATACTGCTTTGCCTAATTCGAATTCTCCCTCTGGCATAAACACAGGCCATCCTGGTCTTCCGAATCTTAAGTAGACTGGTCCATGATGGTCTGCTATGGCTTTAGTAGCAGCTTTAGTCTGATTATAATCTGCAGGATTGATGACAGTCATGCCTGGAAGCATTTTCATCATGCCTATGTCTTCAAGAATCTGATGTGTAGCGCCATCCTCTCCTAAAGTAAGGCCTGCATGAGAGGCACATATCTTGACGTTCTTATCAGAGTAGGCTATAGATTGTCTGATCTGATCGTAAACTCTTCCTGTAGAAAAATTCGCGAACGTAGTTGTGTACGGTATCTTGCCAGCAGTTGCTAATCCTGCGGCGATTCCCATCATATTAGCTTCTGCGATGCCTACTTGTATGAATCTTTCAGGATTTTCTTCTATGAATGTGTTGATCTTTAATGAACCTATAAGGTCTGCACATAATGCAACGACTTTAGGATTTTCGCGACCCAGTTCTGTCATTCCAGCACCGAAGCCATCTCGTGTCGCTTTCTTTTCTGTGTAAGTATATTTATCTAAGCTCATATTTAGTAATCTCCTAAAGTTTCTTCTAATTGGTTTAAGGCATTTTCTGTTTGTTCTGCATTGGGTGCTTTGCCATGCCATTTGTGTGTACCTGACATGAAGTCGACACCTTGACCCATAACTGTTTTCATAAGAACGGCGACGGGCTTTCCTTTTTTAGCGAGAGCTTTTGCTTCCGCCATTGTATTGAGAATATTTTCAAAATTATGACCATCCATATGTAGCACTTCCCATCCGAATGTAGACCACTTTCCTTCTAAGTCTCCTAACGATAGTACCTCCTCATTAGGACCATCTATTTGCTGACCATTCCAATCTACTACGGCTATTAAATTGTCCATCTTATGATGAGCGGCAAACATTATCGCTTCCCAGTTCTGTCCCTCCTGAAGCTCTCCATCACCACAGAGTACATAGACAGTTTTGTCATCACCATCCATTTTTTTTGCTGTGGCCATTCCTATTGCTACAGAGATACCTTGACCTAAGGATCCTGATGCGACTCTGATTCCAGGTAGACCTTCGTGAGTAGCAGGGTGTCCTTGGAGTCTAGAGTTTAATTTTCTGAATGTAGCCAGTTCGCTTTTATCGAAGTAGCCACTATGCGCAAGTGTGCTGTACCAGACAGGAGAGATGTGACCATTAGATAAGAAGAAGACATCTTCGCCTTTAGCTTCCATATTAAATGATGGCTTATGGTCCATGATACTAAAGTACATAGCCGTAAAAAAATCTGCGCATCCTAAAGATCCACCTGGGTGACCAGAATTAACTGCGGCGACTTGTCTTATAATATCACGACGTACTTGCGAAGCGATTCTTTTGAGTTCTGATATCTTCTCAGACATTGGTGGTAAGAGTTGAGTTGGTGAAGTATGATTGAGTAATACCTATCGGTTATATGAAATGGTATATGGGTTAAAAATAAAAAAAGGCAAGCGTAAAGCTTGCCTTTTTTATAAAGTATTTCTTAGTAAACGATTTTAGTTTACAGCTTCTGCAAGACCTTTTCCAGGCTTAAACTTAACAACAGTTTTAGCTTTAATTTTGATCGTCTCTCCAGTAGCAGGGTTTCTACCATCTCTTGCTGCTCTATGAGTAGTTGAGAAAGTTCCGAATCCTACGAATGAAGCTTTGTCACCGCTTTTTAAAGTTTTTTCTATAGTATCAAATACAGCTTGTACTGCATCTGTAGCTTGTCCCTGAGAGACACCTGCAGTGTCTGCAACAGTTTTGATTAAATCTCCTTTGTTCATTATTCAAATTTTTTTTAAACTGAGTAATTATATTATTCGCTGCAAATGTAGACGATACATACATATAAACAAAACTTATAATGTATATAATTAGTTAAAAACCTCTATTTTATTGATGTTTTAGGCAATTTCTCAACTATTTTCATGTTTATAGCATGGAAGTTGTAGCTTACAATAGAAAATTAACACATCAAATGAAAAGAATTAAGTCAATTACGTATATACTTATTTGCTGTTTATCACTCACTTGCATAACATTTACATCATGCAAAACCGGTGAAGGTTGCTCTAATCAACAGAAATATTCTGTAGACACAGATAAGGACGGCAACATGTCTTCTAAGAGAGGCAAGTCTTCATTGTTCTCTAAAAAGCAAAAGAAGAAAAAGCGTAAGTAAATCGACTCTATAATTATGTTACTAATTAAATTGTCTGTACTCTTTTTGTTGACCACGAGTTTCTATGCACAAGATTCTTCAGATAACATTCTTACAGACGTACGCGATAATAATGTATATTCTATAGTCAAGATAGGTGATCAGATATGGATGCGAGAAAATCTGCGGTATCATCACATATCAGCATATTACCCTCCTAAGAAGAAAAAGAAAATTAAAAAATTTGGACAATTCTATACTAATATAGCATAAGAGGAATTGTGTCCAATTGATTATTCTATTCCGACAAGAACAGATTGGGATGTTTTGATTTCGGAGTTATCCAAAATAGGAAATATCAACCCAGATAGTATAACTACAGAAATTCTGGAAAAAGACACTAATACAACTGAAGATTATGTTACCTATATAACAGAGGATAAATCTGCTCTGTTGAAATTATTTGATCTACCGATATTGTTAAAGGACTATGGATGGATCCAAAATAAAAAGCGGAATAAAAGAGTACAAACTGCTAACCTATGGGTAATAGATGATATAGATGGTTCTAATTATTACCACTATCATATATCATCCAACAAAATGAATAAACACACACATAAGCATCATATCGAAGATACTGAAAATCGTATTAGATACATTTCTGTTAGATGTATATAAAAAGTGATTTACTGATTACTTAATTTCTGAATACGATTTGTCAGGCTATCTCCTATGTTATTAAATAGAAGTATAATAAAGTAAATCATCAGCCCTGGAAACAAGGCCATCCACCATGATGATAAATTTAATCGTGCATCTCTAAGCATACTTCCCCAGCTTACTTGATCTAAGGGAATACCAATTCCTAAAAAAGATAACGAAGATTCTAACAAGATTGCGGAGGCAAACCCAAAAGCACTTACAATAATTACAGGTGATATTGTCAGAGGCAAAATATAATTTTTGAAAATTGTAAAGTGAGAGAGACCGCTTGCTTTAGCAGAAGTTATATAGTCTTCGTTTCTGATTTTTAATATCTCAGCACGCAAGTGTCGCGTTACCGTTGGCCATCTTAGAAATGCGATAACTATAACAACATTCCATATACTCGGACTTGAGAATAATGCTAACAATACTAAAAGTAGAAACACACTAGGGATAGATCTTAAGGTCTCGATGATTCTTAATATGATGATATCAAGAGGAATGGCAATACCTTCGTATATTCTGTAATTGACATATCTAAAGTAGATGATCAAGAATGCAATCGGTATTATAAGTAATAACCACTTCCATGCTGATATAGAATAATAGATATAAAAAATACTTAGAAAAAGCGCTATACAAAATAATATGAGAGCCGTTATCGACATCCTACATGAATGGTCTCCAAGGTATCCACTTAGAAAACCAAAGAAGATACCTATGATGAGTGCTATGATAGTTGTAAATAGTCCTACCTTAAGAGCAACCGCTGATCCATGGATTATACCAGCTAAGACATCTCTACCAATTGTATCAGTGCCTAACCAATGCCTGTAGTAGAGAGAACTGACATCTTGAGAATCAAAAGGACTAACGCTACGATTTTTTTTATCTATAGATTTTTCTGAGTAGGGTATTATTGTTCTCAGTCCGCTATTGTTATCCGCAACTGGTACAAATAGGCCTATACCATTATCAGTGGTACCGATAATATATTTATCGTTAGCAATGAAGGTATGGAGTATGGCGATTGCCATAAAAATAAATAGTGCACGAGAGTGCTTCTTCTTAATACCCCAGTTCTCTAGCCTCAACTTATGCATCATACCGCAATTTAGGCTGTGCAAGAGTATAGAGAATATCGCCTATCAGGTATATGACTGTGGTTACACAAGCAATGACAACGACGATACAAAAGACAACATTCCAGTCGGCTTGATAGATAGAATTAAGTAATAGCCTTCCGATGCCAGGTATACTAAAGATGACTTCAAGTAACAGTGAGCCTGCAAAAGCATTCGCCGCTGCTGTGACAAAAATTGTAATCATAGGCATCATGGCATTCCTGAAAGCATGCTTATTAATAACCTGATCACTTGTCAGTCCTTTGGAATAGGCAGTGCTTATATATGGTTTCTGTAATTCATCTATAAGGCTCCTTCTCATGAATCTTGTAGAGTATGCTAATGAATGTATTGTTAAGCATAAGATCGGTAATATCAACTTGTGGGCATTGTGTATGATCTGATACGAGGTAGATTTTCCGGGATATATATTCATACCTACTGATGGAAAAATATTAGTAAATGAACCATAGTCATCTGTAGTTAGATAGATAACGAACATCGTAGCCATCCAAAATAAAGGAATAGAATAAATAAAATAGAGCAACTGGCTTATCCACCGTACCCGCTTCTTATGTTGATTAATAACAAGATACTTTCCTATAATTATGGCAAGGATTATACTCAGGATTAAATCTATAAGTGTAATACTTAATGTCCACTGTAATCCTTTACCTACTTTGACTAGTGCTGGCTTGCCATCTACTATTGACACCCCGTTAAAGAAAGATATTATCCAGTTATGGTATTGATTGTCTTTGCCATGCCACACTAATTTAGGTGTCCATACTCTTAGCTTTTCGAAATTTTTATTACCTCCAAGTTGTTCTGTAAGTCTTAACTTGATATAACTTGAATTATTTATTGTTTCGCTGATGTCATTATAATGATAGCCAGACTTGAGTGCCGTTAGGACTTCTGATTTAGTGACAGGATGAGTAATTATATTAATATTATCAGGATAATGACTTGGGACTATTGCGAAATAGAAATTAGGTTTATCTAATCCCAAGTCTTTATAGACATTCGCGTAAGCTACATCTGAGCTGTTATCTACACCTCTTTTTTCGAGAAGAATAGATACCTGATCTTGAGGCACAAATTTACTTAGTGTAAATGCAATGACGCTAATAATCCAAAGCGTTGGAATTATTATAAGAAGTCTTTTGATTACATAACGTTTCAATAATGTCTTGTTGTAATAGAAAATCTAATTATTCTGTCTCCTTATTTTTAAATGTATTGGCAAGGTAACCTGGTCTCTTGCTCGTGGTAGTGGCAGCGATTTTGTTATTGATAACAAACTTCATAAGGGGACTATATAGGAATATCATAGGCTGATCTTCGTATATCTTTTCTTGAAGTTTTAGATAGTTGCCCTTTCTATTATTAGCGTCACTAGAGTTTCTTATTGTTTCTATGAGATCATCACTTATAGGATTTCTATAACCAGTTTTGTTAGTACCTCCAGGGTCTGCATTATCAGAGTGCCATGCCGAGTATGGATCATCTGGTGATGCATCGAACCCTTTAGCTAAAGCTGCCATGTCATATTTTAATACATTAATGTGTTCTTTTTGCATAAGGCTATTTGCCTTGCTGATTATGTTGATACCTACACCTGCCTTGGCAGCACCTTCTTGATAAAGCAGAACAATATTCTTACTTAGAGCACTACCCGTTATTACAAAGTCAAGGATCAACTGAGTCTTTTTGCCATTGATAACTTTATCTCTAATATTATCGCCATCTGTATCTATCCATCCAGATTCGTCGAGTAAGGTTTTGGCCTTTTCGATATTGAGTTCTATTGGTTTTAGCTTATGATTGTAGTAAGGCTTAGTCGGGTGGAAGGGTCCAGTATTTCTTACGCCGAGGCCTTTGTCTAATGTTTGGATAGCGTCGTCTACATCCATTAAGTGAGCTAAAGCTCTTCTGACATTTTCGTTATTTACTTTCGGGGAGGTATTATTGATCGCGATATAATAGAAGAACATTAATTGTGGCGTATGGAATGTAAACTTGTCAGAGTGATTATCTCTTAGATCTAAAAATGTCGCAGAAGA